>Ga0098073_1000108_pt1 | contig 32328 bp, 30 predicted proteins | sample 31_taG_FD_75060 | JGI IMG/M metagenome (GOLD analysis project Ga0098073, IMG submission 75060) | Marine viral communities from the Gulf of Mexico - 31_GoM_OMZ_CsCl metaG | ecosystem: Environmental > Aquatic > Marine > Oceanic | place: Gulf of Mexico | collected 2015-07-12
ATGATCAGCAATTTTTGGATCTGAAATAATACTAAAGTTGCCTGTATTTATAAGGTCATTGTATGTATTTGCATTATATTGAGGCAACCATAATCTGCCTATCGATTGCGCAGCATCAATAACTTCAATAGCAGATAATTCACTCCTATCTTGAATTCTTATCATGGAATCCAGAACAGTGCCATATTGAAAACGCACCTTAGAACGCATAATTTGACCCGCAATCATCGATGTGTCAGCTGCCAAATCTTCTATAAGTCTATTAATGTAATTATATTCCATTTTTTTACTCAATCTCTGCTGGTTCCACGTGTTAATTTGAAGTGCAATTAGAATACCAATAACCACAAGGACAATTTCCCCTATGGCATATTTAAAATATTTAGAAGTTCTATTTTCCATAAGAAGAGATTGGCGTATGGTTCTGAAGAATTTAATCATCTGTGTTGATTAGGACTTAAAGATAAACTTTTTCAAATAAAAAAGGTTGGCAATTGCCAACCTCTCTTATCATAACTAATTAACCAACCAAATTAGCTATTTAATAAGCATCGTCATGTACTTTAGCTACAGCTCTACCTGAAGGGTCGTTCATATTTTTAAAGGCTTCGTCCCATTCTAATGCAATCTTGGTACTACAAGCTACACTTGGTTCTTGAGGCACACTCAAAGCTGCTGCATCACTCGGGAAATGAGACTCAAAAATAGTACGATAATAATATTCCTCCTTATTTTGTGGTGTTTGAATTGGAAATCTAAAATGAGCATTTTCCAATTGTTCATCTGTTACTTCTTGTGCAACAACTTCTTTCAATGTATCAATCCAACTGTAACCAACACCATCACTAAATTGCTCTTTTTGTCTCCAGGCTACACTATCTGGCAACATGTCTTCAAAAGCTTTTCTAACCACCCATTTTTCCATGCGCTCACCATTTATCATTTTATCTTGAGGGTTGATACGCATAGCAACATCCATAAATTCTTTATCCAAAAATGGCACACGTCCTTCAATTCCCCAAGCCGCTAAACTTTTGTTTGCACGCAAACAGTCGTACATATGCAACTTACTAAGCTTTCTTACTGTTTCTTCATGAAACTCTTTAGCATTTGGTGCTTTATGAAAATAAAGATAGCCTCCAAATAATTCATCAGCACCTTCACCAGACAGCACCATTTTTATTCCCATAGACTTAATAACTCTTGCCATTAAATACATTGGTGTACTTGCTCTTACTGTAGTGATATCATAGGTTTCTAATTGATAAATGACATCTTTAATAGCATCTAAGCCTTCCTGAATGGTAAACTTTATTTCATGATGTATCGTTCCAATATGGTCAGCAACTTTTTTAGCTGCTTTCAAATCTGGAGAGCCTTCTAATCCAACAGAAAAACTATGTAATTGTGGCCACCAAGCTTCTGATTTATCGTCAGTTTCAATACGACGTTGCGCATATTTCTTTGCGATTGCTGATGTGATTGATGAATCTAAGCCACCTGACAATAAAACACCATAAGGCACATCACTCATTAACTGTCTGTGAACAGCATCCTCAAGGGCTTGGCGTAATTTAGAAATTTCAGTTTTATTATCTTTTACTGCTTCAAAATCTTCCCAATCGCGTTTGTACCATTGCACAAATTCTCCATCTTTACTACTCATATAATGTCCTGGAGGAAACAATTGAATTTTAGTACAAACACCTTCAAGAGCTTTCAATTCTGAAGCCACATAAAAAGTTCCTTGCTTGTCCCAACCAATATATAATGGAATTATTCCCATATGGTCACGTGCAATAAAGTATTCATCTTTTTCAACATCGTAAATAGCAAAACCAAAAATACCATTCATCTCGTCAATAAAATCGAACCCTTTTTCTTTGAATAACGCAAGAATAACTTCACAGTCACTTTCAGTTTGAAACTTATAGTCTGGAAATTGCTTACGCAATTGTCTATGATTGTATATTTCGCCATTAGCGGCAAGAATTAATTTTTTGTCTCCACTAAATAAAGGCTGCTTTCCAGAGGCAGGATCAACAATTGCTAAACGCTCATGAGCCAAAATGGCTTTTTCATCATTATAAATTCCGCTCCAATCTGGTCCACGATGACGAATAGTCTTGGCCATTTCCAAAATCTGAGGTCTTAAATCATCAGCTTTTTGTTTTAAATCGAATGCACAAACAATACCACACATTATCTTTTTCTTTTAATATTATAGTACAAATGTGTAAATAACATATCATTTTATAAACACAAAACAACTTATTACTTTCATTTTATAACTTTTATTAGAGTTTTGGTGTGTTATTGAAATAAAAAAGATTCAATGTGATAAGGTTTAAATGCATTTTGTAAAGTTTTAACAAAACCTTGCAACTTTTAAAACAACAATTCAATATTTTTAAAAAATCTAACAAAAAACAAAATTGACATGAAAAAATCAACTCTATTCTCTACAATTGCTTTTGCATTTATGTTGTTATTATCCTCAAATGTAAACGCACAAAAATTCCCAGGACTTGACGTTAGTCCACTCGATTTAGCTGCTTATCCTAGCAGAGGAGCTGATAAAGTAATTAAAGTATTTTATAGCAGACCTCAATTAAAAGGAAGAACCATTGGTACAGATTTAGCACCTTATGGAAAATTATGGAGAACTGGAGCAAACGATGCTACTGAGATCATTTTCCTTTCTGATGTTAAATTTGGAAGTAAAGTTATAAAAGCTGGAACCTATTCTTTATTTACAATACCAAATGAAAAAGAATGGACCATCATAATTAGTTCTGATACTAACAACTGGTCAACTTCAGGTTATAAAGAATCTAACGAAGTGGCTAGAGTGACAGTTCCCGCCACGAAGGGAGACGAATCTATTGAAGCTTTTGCCATTGCATTTGACGAAAAAGGCACTATGCATTTAGGCTGGGGAACCACTCGTGTAGCTGTTCCATTTACTAAACTATAACGGTTTATAACAACAATTTATCGAATTAAAAATGTAAAGTATTTGTAATACTTTCGACTTGTGTATCATAATTTAACAAATTTAAACATGAAAAAATCAACATTAATTACAACTATTGCTTTTGCTTTTGCCATACTATTAACTACAAATGTCAATGCCCAAAAATTTCCCGGATTAGATAAAAGTCCTATGGACGCTGCATCATTCCCAAGTGATTATAAAGTATCTGATAAAGCTGTGAAAATTGTTTACGGAAGACCACAATTAAATGGTCGTTCATTAACCGAATTAGCTCCGAATGGCAAACAATGGCGTTTTGGTGCAAATGAAGCAGCAGAAATTACATTTTATAAAGACATGACTGTTGCTGGTAAAAAAATTAAAGCAGGAACATATACGTTATCTGCAATCCCAGGCGAAACTGAATGGACTTTAATTTTTAGTTCAGACCTTAATGTCTGGGGAAGTTATTTTTACAACGAAGCTAATGATGTTGCAAGAGTAACTGTAAAAGCATCAATGAGTGACGAATCTTTAGAAGCATTCTCTATAGTGTTTGATGAAAAAGGAAACATGCATTTAGGATGGGACAAAGTTCGTGTTGAAGTTCCAATGATGTAATTTATTACAAACAAATAAAAAAGCCTTGATTTCTCAAGGCTTTTTTATTTAAGGAATATTCAAATATTTGTGAGTTTGAAGTGACACTTTCCATTTAGGATTTGCCATCACATAATCCACTATTTCAGGTATCATCTTATCTCGTTTGCTCCATTCTGGCTGCAAATACAATATGCAATCTTTATTAACCTTAGCAGCTTGCTCCTCGGCAAACTTAAAATCACTTTTATTATAAATAATCATTTTAAGCTCGTGTGCTTTTTGATAAATTTCTTCAGTTGGTAGTTTTAGTTTTTTGGGCGACAAGCATATCCAATCCCAAGTTCCTGTTAACTTATAAGCCCCTGAAGTTTCAATATGAGTTTGAACCTTTTTTGCTTTTAATTGCGTTGTTAATTCGGTCATATCCCAAGTCAAAGGTTCTCCTCCTGTAACCACAATCGTATTACTATACTTCACTGCGTTGTCAACTATTTTGTGCGTTTCAGTAGGAGGATGCAATTCAGCTAACCAGCTTTCTTTTACATCACACCAATGGCAACCAACATCACAACCACCAATTCTTACAAAATATGCTGCAGTTCCTTTATGAAAGCCTTCCCCTTGAATGGTATAAAACTCTTCCATTAAAGGCAGTAACAACCCTCTATCAATTAATTCTTGTTTTTCACTTCTTGTCATAAGCCTGCAAAGATAATTTAAAAGCTGAAAAGACTAAGATATAAAGATGTAAGTTTTTCTTAATAAATTCAATAATGGATTAGATAATACTACAATAAACAACACCTGTTAATATGTTTGTTACTCTAACTGCCTTATTCATCTTATTCCATTTTATATTTGATTAAAATTACACTATTTTTAACAAAATTTTGATGATGAGCAGAACAGACAATTTTGTAAAAACTATTACCGATGGGAATACCTTTAAAGGAGACTCCATCACCCTAGGTTCAGCAATACTTGATGGACAAACAATAACCAATGCATTTGTTAATGTACCTTTAAAAACCATGAACAGACATGGCTTAATTGCTGGTGCTACAGGAACTGGAAAAACAAAGACATTGCAAGTACTTGCTGAAAATTTAAGTGAAAAAGGGATTCCTGTTCTTTTAATGGATATTAAAGGCGATTTAAGTGGATTAGCTCAGCCAAGTCCTGGACATCCAAAGATTGATGAACGTCATGCAAAAATAGGATTACCCTTTGATCCAAAATCATTTCCTGTAGAAATCATGTCACTTTCTGAACAAGATGGAGTTAGACTGAGAGCGACAGTGAGTGAGTTTGGCCCTGTTTTATTATCAAGGATTTTAGATTTATCTGATGCTCAATCAGGTGTTGTAGCCGTTATTTTCAAGTACTGTGATGATAATAAATTACCACTGCTTGATTTAAAAGATTTCAAAAAAGTATTACAATTTGCAACGAGTGAAGGAAAGGATGAGTTTCAAGAAGCTTATGGTCGAATTTCAACAGCTTCAACAGGAGCTATTTTAAGAAAAGTTGTAGAGTTAGAACAACAAGGTGCTGAGTTGTTTTTTGGTGAAAAAAGTTTTGAAGTTGATGATTTAACAAGAATTGATAAAAATGGCAGAGGCTATATCAACATCATTAGACTCACAGACATTCAAGACAGACCTAAATTGTTTTCAACATTTATGTTAAGCTTATTAGCTGAAATATATGAAACCTTTCCTGAACAAGGTGACGCCGATAGACCCGAACTTATCATGTTTATTGATGAAGCCCATTTAATCTTTAATGAAGCCTCAAAAGCCCTGTTAAATCAGATTGAAAGTATTGTAAAGCTAATCCGAAGCAAAGGTATTGGCTTGTATTTTGTGACTCAAAATCCAACCGATGTTCCAGAGGCGGTTTTAAGTCAACTTGGTTTAAAGGTACAACACTCTTTAAGAGCCTTTACTGCAAAAGATAGAAAAGCCATAAAGCTAACGGCTCAAAATTATCCTGATACTGATTTTTATGATACCGCTGAAGTGCTCACCTCTTTAGGAATTGGCGAAGCTTTAGTTTCTGCTTTAGACGAAAAAGGACGACCAACTCCTCTTGCAGCCACAATGATGAGAGCTCCCATGAGTAGAATGGATGTTCTAACTCCAAGTGAATTAAGCGCGTTGTATGCTGAATCAAAACTTGTTAAGAAGTACAATGAGGAAATAGATCGAGAAAGTGCTTACGAGATGCTCAACGCTAAAATTGAAAAGGCAGAAGAAATTAAAGCAAAAGAAGAAGAGCGACTTGAAAAAGAAAAAGAAAGAGCATCAACAAAAAGAAGAAGTACAGGCTCTGGATACAAAAGACAGAATCCAGTCGTTAAAGTATTAACAAGTGCTACTTTTATTAGAGCAGTATTTGGAGTGCTAAAAAAAGTAATGTAAAAACAATCTCATAAACTTAAATGAAAAACAACTTTTTCACCTTAATAATAGTTGCTAGTTTAATAGCTTCTTGCGCTAAATCACCAGACATTAATTTAATATCAAAACATAGCATTGGCTTGCTTACAGATTCAACTCAGGTCAAAGATTTACAGTTGGTTTTTCCTAACGACTCCATTGTAAAATTAAATGACGGCAACGAATTTACTGGAACTAATTATGACATAGAAGTGTTTGAATCGTCTGGTAAAAAATTATTAACCTTAACGCCTAAGCAAATTTTAGATTCAACATCAACTATAAAGTCAATTCAAATTCATGCAGAACGCTTTAAAACTGCTAAAGGTTTGAATACAAAAAGTACATTTAAATCTATAAAGGACAATTATAAAATTTCGAGCATTCAAAATACATTAAGAAATATTATGATTTCAGTAAATGAAATGAATGTGTTTTTTACAATTGATAAAAACGAGCTTCCATCAGAATTACGCTTTGACATGAATCTCAAAATTGAAGAAGTTCAGATTCCTGATGAAGCAAAAATAAAAGGATTTTTTATGCAATGGCAATAAGATGAAAAAATACTCCATACAAAAATCGCCTTTCGTCGTTCCGACTACTGATGGCAAACTCATTGAAGAACATTTTGGAAACGCAACAGATCAAAATTCTAAAATTAGTATTGCTCATATGATTGCGCCTCCAGGATGGAGTGAACCTTTTCAAACACCAAGTTTTGATGAGTATACCTACATTATTAAAGGAAAAAAACAATTTATTGTAGATGGAGATACCGTTGTTTTAAATGCAGGAGAATCGATTAAAATTGAAAAAAATACAAGAGTACAATATTCAAACCCCTTTGTAGAACCTTGTGAATATTTAGCCATATGCACACCAGCTTTTTCAATGGAATTAGTAAATAGGGAAACTAATTGATGGAAAAAATCATTATTAAAATAGTCGGTTATTACATTAACATTTCAAGCTATGTTTCAAAAACTTATGCTGCAAATAAGGCCTTATCTCTTTTTGGAACTCCAAGACGTGGCTTCATTACAGACGAACAATCTGATTTTTTAGATACGGCCTATAAGGAAGAATTTGAATTTGACAAACTTCCAATAATGACCTATAGATGGGTAGGTAAAAAACAAACCATTTTATTGGCACATGGTTGGGAAAGTAATTCTGCTAGATGGAAGAATTTAATCAATTATTTAAACAAAAAAGATTTTAACATCATTGCCATTGATGCTCCAGCGCATGGCAAATCGGGAGGTAAGCTTTTTAATGCTATCATGTATTCTGAGTTTATTAATGTGATAGCAAAACGCTATCAACCAGATATACTCATTGGTCATTCGGTTGGAGGTATGGCAACTGTTTTGTTCCAGCATAAATATCAAATGCCTAATGTCAAAAAAATTATTCTTTTAGGCGCTCCTTCTGAGTTCACTGATGTACTGCAGCGTTACTCTGATATGCTTGGCTATAATGAGCGTATCAGAAATCAAATAAAACTAACTATTATTAATACCTTTGGGAAAGCTCCTGAAGATTTTTCAACTGCAAGATTCTTAAAAGACATCTCATCCGAAGGCTTAATTATTCACGATTCAGAAGATAAAGTAATCCCTTATAACGATGCAGTATCCATTAATCAAAATTTTAAAAACAGCAAGTTGATTACTACGAAAGGCTTAGGTCATTCGCTGAATGATGAATCTGTAACTAATCATATTTACGAATTCCTAGAGAATTAACTTTGTGGTATCTTCGCGTCATGGAAACATCTCTTATTCGCATCAATAAATATTTAAGTGAAATTGGCTACTGCTCCAGACGTGAAGCAGATAAGCTTATTGCTGCAGGTCGAGTAACCATAAATGGGAAAGTCCCAGAAATGGGAACTAAAATAGCTCAAGATGATGTTGTAGCTGTAGATGGAACCATTTTAAAAGACACGAAAGACAGCTTTGTTTACTTGGCTTTCAACAAACCTATAGGTATTGTTTGCACTACAGATACACGCGTTGAAAAAGACAATATTATAGATTTTATTAATTATCCTAAACGAATATTTCCAATAGGAAGATTAGACAAACCAAGTGAAGGCTTAATTCTTTTAACAGATGATGGTGATATTGTAAATAAAATTTTACGAGCCAGTAATAATCATGAAAAAGAATACATTGTAACCGTAGACAAACCCATTTCTCAAACCTTTATTAAACACATGTCCCAAGGTATTTACCTTGAAGAATTAAAAACCACTACAAAAAAATGTAAGGTTGAAAAACTAGGAACATACGAGTTTAAAATTATTTTAACGCAAGGGCTGAATAGACAAATTAGACGAATGTGTGAGTATTTAAATTATGAAGTACAAACCTTAAAACGTGTGCGAATAATGAACATCAAACTTGATATTCCTGTTGGTGAATATCGTGAACTTACCAAAGAAGAGTTTAAAGAATTGAACCAATTAATCAGTGACTCTGTAAAGACTTACAAGCCAAGATAATCGAGTAAAAGTTAGAGTTAATTGTTTCTTAATTACATTCAGTTTTCATAGTGTATTTTTATCTTTAAGAAAAACAAGTAGCATTATGAAACTAATTTACTTCCTTATTTTCTTTTTTCCTTTGACTGTATTAGGCCAATATGAGTATGACACATCAGATAAATTCCCCTTTGGAAAAGCAAATCCTAAAGCTCCAGAACAAATAAAAGATTACTAAGCCATGATTGGTGAATGTGACTGCAAATCATCAACGAGAAACCAAGATGGCACGTGGACTGAAGGAGAAGATATGATTTGGCGATGGAAATACATTTTAAATGGGATGGCTGTGCAAGATGAAACATTAAAAGCAGATGGAGGACATTCTGGAAGCATCAGACAATTTATTGCAGATAGTAGCAGATGGTATGTCCATTGGTTTTCATCAAAAACACCTACAAGCACATTCCCAATCTGGGAAGGCAACAAAAAGGAGAACGGAAATATTGTACTTTACAAAGAACAAAAAGCTCCAAATGGTATGGATGGTTTTTATAGACTTACATTTTATGATATTTCAAAATCTGGCTACAAATGGATTGGAGAATGGGTTGATAAAACAGAATCTGTTGTGTTTCCAACCTGGAAAATTGAATGTGTTAGAAAATAATATAGCACTTTAAAAATAAAACATTTAAATTCGTTGCCTAAACTTTTAGACAATGATATCACCTTTTCATTTAGCCGTACCAGTTTCAAACTTAAAAGCTTGCAGAACATTTTATAGAGACATTTTAGGTTGCGAAGAAGGCAGAAGCAGCGATCACTGGGTAGATTTCAACTTTTTTGGCCATCAATTTGTAATTCATTACAAACCTAAAACGTCAGAAGATCTGCATACCAATGCTGTAGACGGCAAAGCAGTTCCTGTTCCTCATTTTGGGGTTGTATTGCCTTGGGAAGAATTTGAAAGTTTTGCTGATAAACTTAAATCAAAAAACATAGATTTTATTATTGAACCTTACATTCGGTTTGAAGGTCAAGTTGGCGAACAAGCAACCATGTTCTTTATGGATCCTTCTGGAAATGCTTTAGAATTTAAAGCCTTTAAAGACACCTCTCAGATATTCGCAAAATAACTACTTTTTTGAATGACGCTCTCTTGCTAACAATGTGTTTTTCAAAAGCATAGCTATGGTCATTGGACCTACACCTCCTGGAACTGGTGTAATGTAACTTGCTTTTTTACTAACATTTTCAAAGTCTACATCACCTGTTATTCTATAGCCTCTTTGCTTTGTTGTATCAGGAACTCTGGTAATACCAACGTCAATAACTACAACTCCATCCTTAACCATGTCAGCTTTTAAGAATTCTGGTTTTCCTAAAGCTGTAATAATGATGTCTGCTTGCTTTGTAATTTGTTCGATATTTTTAGTTCGACTATGAGTTAAGGTAACTGTTGAATTTCCTGGAAAACCTTTGCGACCCATTAAAATGCTCATCGGTCTTCCAACAATATGCGATCGACCAATTACAACTGTATGTTTACCGCTTGTTTCTACTTGGTAGCGATCAAGCAATTCTAAAATACCAAATGGTGTAGCTGGAATAAACGTAGACATATCAAGAGCCATTCGTCCAAAATTCATAGGATGAAAACCATCTACATCTTTATTAGGATCTACAGCTAGCAGCACATTTTGTTCATCAATTTGTTCAGGTAAAGGCAATTGCACGATAAACCCATCAATATCATCATTGTTATTGAGTTCTTCAATAGTATCAAGTAATTCGACTTCGCTGGTCGTATTTGATAATTGAATTAATGTCGATTCAAAGCCAACACGTTCACAGGCTCTAACCTTACTCCCAACATAAGTTAAACTCGCTCCATCATTTCCAACAATTACTGCAGCTAAGTGAGGTACTTTTTCTCCGTTAGCTTTCATTTTTTTTACCTCCTCAGCAATTTCATCTTTAATGTCATTACTGATTTTTTTTCCATCTAGAATTGTCATGATGTTTTTTGTTTAGTTAGTTTATCTTGGCATATTTTTCATCATTTGCATCATCTTCTTTCCGCCTCCACCTTGCATCATCTTCATCATTTTACTCATTTGATCAAACTGTTTGATTAATTGATTTACTTCTTGCACTGAGGTACCTGAGCCTTTACTTATCCGTTTTTTGCGACTTGCATTTAAAATCGCTGGTTTTGTGCGTTCATCTGGAGTCATTGAGTGAATAATAGCTTCAATATGTTTAAAAGCATCGTCATCAATATCAACATTTTTCATCATTTTACCAACACCTGGAATCATTCCCATTAGGTCTTTCATGTTTCCCATCTTCTTCACTTGCTGAATTTGCTTTAGGAAATCATCAAAACCAAATTGATTTTTGGCTATTTTCTTCTGAATCTTACGTGCTTCTTGCTCATCAAACTGCTCTTGCGCTCTCTCAACTAATGATACAACATCTCCCATTCCAAGAATACGATCTGCCATACGAGAAGGATAGAACACGTCAATAGCTTCCATTTTCTCTCCAGTTCCAATAAACTTGATTGGTTTATTGACCACAGATTTAATAGAAATAGCAGCTCCACCACGAGTATCACCATCTAATTTTGTTAGAATAACACCATCAAAATTAAGCACATCATTGAAGGCTTTTGCAGTGTTAACAGCATCTTGACCTGTCATAGAATCCACTACAAACAATGTCTCTTGTGGTTGAATAGCTTTGTGAATGTTTGAGATTTCATTCATCATTACCTCATCTACTGCTAAACGACCAGCAGTATCTATAATAACAACATTAAAACCATTAGCCTTGGCATGAGCAATACCAGCTTGTGCAATGGCAACTGGATCATTGTTACCACGATCACTAAACACCTCAACATTGATTTGCTCACCTACTACGTGTAACTGATCAATTGCAGCAGGACGATAGACGTCACACGCTACTAATAAAGGTTTCTTTGTTTTTTTGTTTTTTAGATAGTTTGCAAGCTTTCCAGAAAATGTAGTTTTACCAGAACCCTGTAAACCTGACATTAAAATAATAGAAGGTGTACCAGATAAATTTATACCAGCCGCATCACCTCCCATTAACTCGGTTAGCTCGTCCTTAACAATTTTAACCATGAGTTGTCCTGGTTGTAAATTGGTAAGTACGTTTTGACCAAGCGCCTTTTCTTTTACTTTATTAGTAAATTCTTTAGCAATTTTAAAGTTAACATCGGCATCTAAAAGTGCACGACGCACTTCTTTTAATGTTTCTGCAACGTTAACTTCGGTTATACTTCCATGACCTTTTAATACGTGGAGGGCTTTATCTAGCTTATCGCTTAAGTTATCAAACATAATCTTACTTCTAATTTTAAGAGTTGCAAATTTAATAATTTGAAGCTTATTAATGAAGTACGCAAGTATAAAATAAACTTAAATAAAAAGGCTACCAATATATTGGTAGCCTTTTTCCCTAAATAATTAAATAACTAACTTAAAACGACTATACGAAATTTAGTATTTAGGTTATGGACATTCTCTTTCAATTACTATTTCGTTATCTCCGTCAACCAGAACGATTCTCTCAGGACCACATTCTGTCACCAGCCATTGACCATTAAATATTGAGAAATTATTTTCTAATTGTGCGATTGTTAAAAACACACCATTTGCAGGATTTCCAGCGGTTGACCATGTACCAAAGTAATTTGCTCCATTTCCTTCAATTAATAAATCTTGATTTTCATTAAATTGTATAGCAAAATCATTAAATGCAATACTTCCATTAACCGAAACCGCTACCCAATAACATTCAAATTCCATGAGGTAAGCATCCAATTCTTCTTCTGTACATCCTGAAACTGAGCATTCTTCTAATATTAAATCTATTTCCAACACTTCATATTGGCTTGGATTATTTAATACCTCTACTCTAACATAAACTGTTTGAGGGCTTGATATATTAGTATAAGATGTAACTCCTGAAATTGGATTTGAATTATTTTGAGCATCTGTTAGCGATATATGATAGCTTACTGATACTGGATTATCTATTTGACAATTGCTAACCTCACTTAAGCCTTCATAAAGATTAAATACTTCGACTCCATCATTATTTTCATCACATAAAACTATTGCATGTGCCTCTAAACAACCTAATGGATTCGTGCTTTCACATTCTTGTTCTAACACAAGTGTATAGTCTCCGCTGATAAACTCCAATCTATCTTCGTCGCATTCTACAAGTTTCCATTCTTTTGAAATGTTCATATAATCTCCAGAAAGATCTAAAGTCAAATAGATATAGCTTTCTATAAGTGCTAAATTCCAACCTCCAATGATATTCCCATTCAGTTTTACTCCATCTTCTGTAAACATTAATGGACCATTTCCGTCTACTAAGTCAGTTCCTATATACCACTTACATTCCTTTAAATCTGCATTAATTTCAGCAACGCTGCAATCCGATTGGTTGTTGCATTCTCTTTCAATAATAAAATAAGATTCAATAGTTCCTGGTGCTCTAGTAAATTTAAAGCGATCATCGTCGCAATCATACACGTACCATTCTCCTCCAAGGTCACCATCAAACATTGTTAATTCAGACAAAGTTAAAACAACACCTAAATTAGACATTGACGTACTCCAGTTTCCTGTGGCTATAACATTATTTTCAGAGTAAATTTCTAAAGATCCATTATTATTAAAATAGATGTCTTTATTAATAAAATTATCGTCACCATTAAAGTTTACAATATTCCAATGGCACTCCGTCAAATAAGCATCAACTTCTTCTTTTGTACAATCCTCTTCATTTTCATCATTACAATCGTCTTCAGCTTCATGAATTGCAGCTTCTAATTCTGCATTATTATTTACCTGAACAGTATTTCCATTAGCATAAACCATGGTAACTGGAAAATTTAAGCTCGCTAAAACAACTTGATCATTTTCATTTTGAAGATTTTCTAAAAATTCATACAACTGCTCATCACTTTCAATGACTACAGTATCTATAACCTGAAATTCAGTATTGTAAATTGAAAAAGATATTGGATATTGAAAATCAATACATTCGATAACATCCTCTTCGTCGTCAATACAAGCTTCAATAAAAGCTTCTAACTGACTTTCATTTTCAATAACTATGTCTTCATAATCATTCAAAATGATAGTAATTGGAAATAAAAATTCAAGAAAATCATCATCTGAATCGAACTCATCAAAAATCTCTTCAATCAAGGCAAGATCTTCTAATGTGTTGATAGTTATAGTAATATCATTAACTATAATTGTAACTGGTAGATTTACAGAAAAACAATTAGAATTATCCATGATATTATCTACTGAGCCATCATTTGTTACAGTATACTGAATCAGATTGGCCAAAGTAGAGTTTGGGGCAATTAGCGTTTCTTCATCAGTCTCAGTGACTTCAAGAATTTCATCTTGACATGAAGTAAAACTTAAGAGGGCAAAAAAGGCTAGGATTAATAGATAATTGAACTTGAAATTCATAGCGATTTGGTTTTTGTTAAACGTATTTCCTATAAAACAAGTAATTCCTAAAAACTCCTACCTCTAAATTTCTTTTTTTTACATTTACTATTCCAAACTACTATAAATGGCAAAAGAATTAAACGAGAATATTTGCAACGAAACACTGTTTGCTTCGATATTTGAAAAGTACTCGAAAGATCTTCACGACTTTTTATATTACAAGTTTGGTGAAGTTTATAATCCAAAAGATCAAGTTCAGGATGCTTTTATTAAGCTTTGGGAAAATTGCGGAAAGGTAACTCCTTCAAAAGCTAAGTCGTTTTTATTTACTGTGGCGAACAATTTAACCCTAAACCTAACAGCACACAAAAAAGTAGTCCTGAAATACCAACAGGAAAAGCCAAAACATTATACTAACGAAACACCTCAATTTATTTTAGAAGGTGATGAGTATATGCAAAAATTACAAAAGGCTCTTGCTAATTTATCTAAAGCACAGCGTACTGCCTTTATGCTAAATCGTGTTGAAGGGAAAAAGCATAAGGATATTGCAGAACTTTTAGGAATTTCCCAAAAAGCAGTTGAAAAGCGGATTTATGGTGCTTTAAAAAAATTAAGAGAAGATATTAAAGAAATTTAAAAATTGAGGTAGGAGTTTTTAAACATCATTTGTTATATAGTTGAATTATTAAAGGATGAATCGAGACGAATTAATAAAAAAATGGTTAGATAACGACCTTAGTTCTGAGGAATTAAAGGCATTTAATGCCTTGGATGATGCTCAAGAACTCAACAAATTATCTAATAGCATGCGGGCTTTTAAGGCTCCTGAATATGACACTTCAGAGGTTTTTACAAGCATTAAGCAAACTATTGCTTCTTCTCAAATTAAACCATCAATCAATTGGACCAAGCAATTACTTCGTATTGCAGCCATTTTTGTAATTGGATTTAGTCTTTATTATTATACAACAACCCTTGACACAAATATTTCAACTACAATAGCTGAAAAAACATCTATTGAATTACCAGATGCTTCATTGGTGACCATTAACGCCCTAACTGATATCTCATTCAACAAGAAACAATGGCAATCAAAACGAACAGTCAAGCTTAATGGTGAAGCTTATTTTAAAGTTGCTAAAGGCGCCAAGTTTGATGTTGAAACACCTAATGGAATTGTCTCTGTTTTAGGAACACAATTCAACGTAAAATATCGCGACAATTTATTTGAAGTGGTTTGTTATGAAGGTTCAGTTAATGTAAATTTCAATGCTGCAAACACGATTTTAAAACCAGGAGACTCTTTTTTATTGCTTGATGGGAAAATTATTGCAACCGAAAAAGAAAATACACAAAATCCATCTTGGATTAATAACCAAAGCTATTTTAAAAGTATGCCTTTAAGCTATGTACTTAATGAATTTGAAAGGCAATACAATATTACAATCGAGTCTCAGCAAATAGATACAAAGCAAGTTTATACTGGAAGTTTTGTGCATGACAACATGGAACTTGCTTTAAAATCTATAACTTTACCTTTAAACATTAAGTTTAGTAAAAAAGATCCATCAACAATTGTATTGATAAGTGAATAAAGTCACGCTTGTTTACATTACTTTTTTCTTTTTCTTTTTAAACAGTTTTCGTTTCCATGCACAAACCCAACAAAAAGAAGCACAGTCACTTGCGTCTATTTTAAAAATTATAGAATCTCAATATGAGATTACCTTTTCATTTGCAGACGAAAACATTCGTGGCAAACAATTGTATGCTCCTCCAAACAATCTATCCTTATCAGAAGTACTATGGTATATAGAGGAGCAAACCGATTTAGAGTTTACTTTTCTGAGTGATTCATCAATAGTCATTAGATTAAATCCACAGAATGATAGTATGTCCATGCAATTGCTTGAAGAAGTCACTGTGTCCAATTATTTAACGAGAGGCATCACTTTAAAAACTAATGGTACTACCCAAATTAAACCACAAGGTTTTGGTATTTTACCTGGACTCATTGAACCTGATGTATTACAAACCATACAAGCGCTTCCTGCCATTCAAAGTTCAGATGAACGTATTTCTAACTTAAACGTAAGAGGAGGCACCAACGACCAAAACCTTATTCTTTGGGATGGTATTAAAATGTATCAATCTGGTCATTTTTTTGGTCTTATTTCTGCCTTTAATCCCTATCTCACCAAAGATGTTATCGTGTCCAAAAACGGATCAAGTGCTGCTTATGGTGATGGCGTTTCTAGTGTTATTGATATGCGCTCATCCAATCAAATTGAGTTTAATGATAATGCTGGAATTGGAGTAAACCTAGTCAATGCTGATGCCTACTATAAAGGTGATATTAATGCCAAAATGGGATTTCAAATTTCAGCGAGGCGCTCTCTTACCGATTTGTTTACAACACCAACTTATGATGAATATTTTAAGCGGATCTTTCAAGATACAGACTTAACCAATTCCAATACCATTTCACAAAATGAACAATTTTATTTTTATGATGTGTCTGCAAAATTTCTTTACGACATTTCTGAAAAAGACAACATTCGTGTTAATGCACTAAATATTTATAACGATCTCAACTATGATGAAGAAGCTACTATAAATAATGTTGATGAAATTTTAAATAGTAAACTAACCCAACGTAACCTGGCTTTAGGAATTACTTATAACCGAATATGGAGCGACAAGGTGACTACCTCAGCGCAATTATCATTATCAAATTATGATTTGGATGCTACTAATTTTGACGTCAATAGCAATCAACGGCTAATTCAAGAAAACAAAGTACTTGATACTGGATTCAAACTACATCTCACCTTCAAACCAGATGAAATCATAAACTATTTTGGTGGATATCAATTTTCTGAAGTTGGTGTCAGCAATTTAGAAGATGTTAATAATCCCGTGTTTAGACGATTAGCAAAAGAAGTTATTAGAACACATTCCTTTTTTAATGAAATTGGTTTTAGCTCAAAATCCAAAAAAACAAACGCCCGAATTGGACTTCGCACCAATTATATTGAAAAGTTTTCAGAAATTTATTTTGAACCTAGAATTAGCTTTAGTCAGCGGTTTTTGTCACATTTTAGAATAGAATTATTAGGTGAATTAAAAAGTCAAACGACCTCTCAAATCATCGATTTACAAAATGATTTTTTAGGTGTTGAAAAACGTCGTTGGGTAGTCTCGAATAATGACGATATCCCAATCATTAAAAGCAAGCAATTTTCAGCTGGACTGCATTACAACAAAAACAAGTTACTCATTAGTGCTGAAGCCTATATTAAAGAGGTTGAAGATATAACAACACGAAGTCAAGGCTTTCAAAATCAGTATCAATTTATAAACGCTATTGGCAGATATCGCATAAAAGGCATTGACTTACTAGTCAATAAACAAATTGCAAATTTAAGCTCTTGGCTTAGTTATTCTTTAAGTAAAAACGATTACACTTTTGACGACTTAAATTTCGGGAATGATTTTCCAAACAATGTTGACATCAGACATTCTATAAAATTTGGTAGTAGCTTAACCTACAACAAATTGAAGCTTGCAGTTGGTGTTAATTGGAGGTCTGGAAAACCTTTTACTGAACCTAATGCCAACAATCCAATTTCTGGAAACTTCATTAATTATGGTTTACCAAATGACAAAAATATAAGCTATTACTTAAGAGCAGATATATCAGCAATCTATAATTTTAAACTCAGTAAATCTATTAATGCTTCTTCTGGTTTTTCATTGTGGAATGTAACCAACAACAAAAATATTATTAATACTTACTACACCATTAACGACGCTGACAGCACTAATAAAGTCGAATTAGAATCCTTAGGCATAACTCCTAATTTCAGTTTTCGAGTTCATTTTTAGCAGTTTGCTTTATTGCAAAATTGGGTTAACTCAACAATGCTATAAACGATACGTTAAACTTCCTTATTGTTTTTTTGCTCTTAAAAATGTAATGTCATTTTCCTTATGAAAATCAAAGGCAAATCGTTTAAATATAAAAACTAAATGAAACCCATCGTTGCTGCTATTTGTTTTGCAATAGCTTCATCAATGTTTGCACATAATGAAGAACAAAAAGTAAATGTCTCCTTTTACTTTAATCCTGAAATTGTAGTAGGTTTTAACGCTGAAGCCAATTCAGATTTTCCAGATAGAGGCTTAAAAAATTGTTTGTTTTTTTCTGTATTGGTTGGTGAAAGACTAAACGAAATCATGCCACACAATTTTATAAAGGAAATCAAATTTCTACATCCTCTCAGGCACTTCTATACCTAACAAAGCAAAGGCATTTTTAATGGTATTGGCAACACTTTGTGCCAACTGTACTCTAAACACTTTTTCGTTGTGCTTGTCTGCACCAAGTATGGAGACATTCTGGTAAAACGAGTTAAACTCTTTTACTAAATCATAGGCATAATTTGCTACCAAAGCAGGACTATGATTTGAAGCAGCTTGTTGTATCACGTCTGGAAAGATTTCCAATTGCTTGATGAGTTCTTTTTCTTTGTCGTGTAAAGACGTTTCAGTTTCACTCAGTGTGACGTTAATATCAAAATCTACCTTACGCAAAATGGCCTGTATTCTGGCATAAGTATATTGTATAAAAGGTCCTGTATTCCCTTGAAAATCTACAGATTCTTTCGGATCAAACAGAATACGCTTTTTTGGGTCTACCTTTAAAATAAAATACTTTAAAGCCCCTAAACCAATTATTCTATAAATGTCTTGTTTTTCGGCTTCAGTATAACCTTCCAGTTTTCCTAAGTCTTGCGAAATGTCTTGTGCTGTAGTTGCCATTTCTGTGATTAAATCGTCAGCATCAACAACAGTACCTTCTCTACTTTTCATTTTCCCACTAGGCAAATCGACCATGCCATAACTTAAATGGTACAGGTTTTTTGCCCATTCAAAACCAAGTTTCTTCAATATTAAAAACAAGACTTTAAAATGGTAATCCTGCTCGTTACCAACAGTATACACCATACCTCCAACATCTGGACAATCTTTTATACGTTGTATGGCTGTACCAATATCTTGAGTCATGTACACAGCTGTACCATCTGAACGCAATACAATTTTTTCGTCCAAACCATCAGGTGTTAAATCACACCATACAGAACCATCTTCCTTTTTGAAAAATACACCAGTTTTAAGTCCTTCGGATACAAATTCTTTACCTAATAAATAGGTATTGCTTTCATAATAGTAGCTATCAAAATCGACACCTATATTTTTATATGTAGTTTCAAATCCTTCGTAAACCCAATTGTTCATCATTTCCCAAAGGGCAACCACTTCTTTATCTCCAGCTTCCCATTTTATAAGCATTTCTTGGGCTTCTAGTAATATTGGTGCTTGTTTTTTAGCCTCTTCTTCTGATAAGCCTTTTGATATTAATTCAGCAATTTCAGACTTATACACTTGGTCGAACTTTACATAGTAATTCCCAACAAGCTTATCGCCTTTTAATGCAGTACTTTCAGGTGTTTCGCCATTACCAAAACGCTGCCAAGCCAACATACTTTTACAAATATGAATGCCTCTATCGTTTATAATTTGTGTTTTGTACACCTTCTTGCCAGAAGCTTTTAAAATTTCAGCAACACTATAACCTAACAACACATTTCTAACATGACCTAAGTGCAACGGTTTGTTGGTGTTTGGTGAGGAATATTCGACCATCACAGCTTTGTCATCCAACTCCTTTACAAAACCAAAGGTGTCGTCGTCCTTCATACCATTAAAGAAATTGAGGTAAAAGCCATCAGCAATCACAAGGTTTAAAAAGCCTTTAACCACATTAAATGCTTTGACTTCAGCAACATGATCAACGAGATATTGTCCTAAATCTTCACCCAATTTGGCAGGATTCATTTTAACCACACGCAACATCGGAAAGGTAACGACTGTAATATCGCCTTCAAACTCCTTACGTGTTGACTGAAATTCTACAGTATCAAGTTCGGCTTGATATAAGTTAGAAAAAGCAGTTTTTACGTGATGTGATAAAGTATCCTGAATGGTCATTCCTGTTAAATTTTAAGCTGCAAAGATAAACTTTTTTATAGCAATTTTGGTTGAAAAATAGGCAATAAAAAAGCTTGATAGCACCATGCCATCAAGCTCGTTTTTGTATTATAATTAATTTTTTAAGCCTTCTTTCCGCCTACTCTACTCAATACGATTGCAACTAAACCTAGTGCAATGGTAATGTAAGAATCGTTGTTATCTTGAACTTCGGCACTTACGACACCAAGATCCATAGACGCTTCTGGAGCAATTAAAGTGTATATGCCATAGCCAACCAGAATGACACCGACAATCAGTAAAATCATTTTTACAGTATTATTCATAATTTTAGTTTTAGTTGATGTTAAAATACGCAATATTTATGTGATTCATTATCAATTATTTAACATTTATAGTGATTTTAAAATTTGTCTATATGCATTTCATCGACAAATGTGTAGTTTTTCTATGATTTTTGCCTTTTATCGATACAACTATTTTTGCATTAAAATTATTGTTCCTTTTATCTAATTTATTGGCATTAAAACGCAGAAATTAGGCATTCGCAATGCTTTTAGCAATTTTTGCTACAAGCTATTAATCAGGATCCCAAATCATGATCACCTGCTTATAGTTTCAAGGCAATTCAATTGCTTTCAAGTATGTGCTTAATTTTCCTCTCCCTCAAGGCAAGTATAGGTAATACTGTTTTTGTTGTACTTAAAACCGATAAGAGTAAATGAAACAGTTAATTACATTAACTGCTGTATTATTATCATGCTGCTTTAGTTATACCCAAACTAAAGAACAGGATAGTCTTACCATACAATTAGCTTATCAAAAACAAGATTCTGCAAAAGTTAAAACATCAATAGAGCTTATAAAGGTTCTGTTCAATTCAAAAGATTTCCAGAAGGCCTTACTATACATTAACCAAAGTGAGCAATTATCAACCAGCTTAAACTACCACGAAGCCACTGCAGAACTCAAATATTATAAAGCACTTATTTATACTGAAAACAACGATTACTATAATGCACTTGATAACTACAACCGATCGTTAAACCTTTTTACGCAACTTAACGACTCATTAGGTATTGCTAAAGTAAACAATAGCTTAGGCCTTGTAGAAATTAGAAGAGGTAACTATAGTAAAGGGTTATTGCACTCATTGTCTGCAATTGATATTTTTGAGCGAAAAAATTTATTAAACGAACTGAGTTCTGCTTATAATAATTTAGCCGAAGCTTATTTTAAAACCAACCAAAACGAAGAAGCCCTTGATTACAATTTTAAGGCCTTACGCGTTCGTGAAATTTTAAAGGATAGCGAAGGCATTAAATTATCAACTAACAATATCGCGAACCTCTATGCTTTGAGAAAAGAACATAGAAAGGCGATTGAGTATTACGAAAAATTATTGACTTACCTAACCAATAGTGATTCTGACAAATTACTCGAAGGAGAAGTATTGCCAAGTATTGGCGAACAATATCTACGATTTAGGGATTACGAAAAATCTGCGTCTTATTTACTAAAAGGCTTAAAACTAAATAGAAGCAACGATAATAAAAAAGGGATTTTAAAAACTTTAAATAACTTATCGGATCTAAACTTACAACAGAATAAAGTAAGGTTGGCGGAATACCAACTAAATGAAGCGTATAACCTAACTGATGATGTTGATGATGACAATTTACTCTTAGATCATTTAAAATTACGAGTACAATTAGATTCAACCAAAGGCAATTACAAAAATGCTTTTAATTGGCAACGCGAGTATCACGACTTAAAGTCAAAGATTGATGAAGCCAACGCCACTCCAGTCGTTTTTGATGATCCTTTAGAAATTATTAATAAACCAATTACAACTCCTATAGAAAATAACACCGCAAATATTAATGACAAAACCCTTAAACAATATAAGTACTTAACCTATGGTTTAGGTGCTTTATTGTTAATATCCATACTAGCATTGTTGAGTGTTTTCCTAAAACGGAAAGCACTTAATGCTAATGCGGAAGAGCTTGCGGCAACGAACAAACAATATAAGCTTGAAAATGCTTCATTGCTTGAACAAACGCGTCATTTAGAGGAAATGAACCAAGTGAAAGATCGTTTGTTTTCAATTGTTTCACATGATTTAAAAGATTCAATTACAGGTGTCAAAGCCTTTTTAGATCTCTTAAAAGAAGATAGCATCTCGCAAGAAGAATTTGACGAACTAATTCCTGAACTCAGTGAAAATGCTGATAATGCTTCTGCTTTATTAATGAATTTATTAAACTGGTCGAAGTCTCAAATGCAGAATTTAGAACCTAAACCAGAGCAATTTAATATTCAAGAGGTGTTTGCAGAAAAAATGAGTTTGTTTGAAAAGAAAGTCAATCAGAAACAAATCATTTTATTAGATGAATCTATTAAAGATTACGTCTACGCTGATAGAAGCATGGTTGAAATTGTGATTCAGAATCTCTTAGCCAATGCAGTGAAATTCTCAAGAGTTGGTGATGTCATTACCATTTCAAATAGAGAACGCAATGGCAACGTATTAATTTGCATTGAAGACACAGGCGTTGGTATCTCAAAAGAAAATCAAGAAAAACTCTTTAAAAACAGTGGCTTTACGACTAGAGGTACAAGTCATGAAAAAGGAACAGGATTAGGTTTATCTATTGCGAAACAAATGATAGAGCTTAACTACGGAAAAATTTGGGTAGAAAGTGAACCTAACTTAGGAAGTAAGTTTTTTGTTGAACTGCCTAAAGCCAAACCAATTTCATAGCATTGGTATTAAACCTTTTTATCTTTTCTATATAGTTTGTAGTAATAAAAAGCTGCAATTCCACCAATAAAAGAAAATATGGCTAACATGGTGAACACATGTTGATGCCCTTTAATTCCTGGCGAATTATCTAAAAGATATCCATATGCAGGTCCTGCAAAAATATCAGGCGTGTAACCAATAAGTGAAATCAAGCCTACAGCAGTACCTGTAAGAACCAAAGGTATTTTTCCACTTTGCATCACTGCAAAGTAAAGTGAACGTATACCATAAACCCCAATAGCTACAACAAAAATGGAAATAAAAAACAAGGCAGTGAGAGATTCTTCAACAAAACCAAATGCAAAGAGTAATGAACCTAAAAAGGCAATTATAAAACTAAGTAGTAGTAACAAGGTGATTTTGGAACGATCTGCTATAATTCCAATTATTACACCAACAACCGGACGAATGTAAAGTAAAAATGTTCCCACTTGCGCAGATTCAACTTGATTATATAACATCACATCTGTAGCATACTGTGAGAATACATCTGTGATTTTATATCCAACATAACCACACATAATAATTATCATAAGTAACCAAACCGAAGGTAAGCGCAATACTTCTTTTATTTGAGTCCATTTAATCTGTTCCAAAACTATTTTCTTTTCTATCTCACGATCGAGCCTCAGGAAAAACCAAACCAATATGCCAACTGCAATAACAATACATGACGACACAATTACGACTTGTTTAAAAGCCGCTGAAGTTTCTGTCGAAGTTGCTTCGCCAATTTCAGAAATAATAAATAATGAAAAGATGAGTACACCTAAAGTGCCAAATAAAGCTCCCACAAGTCCTCGTCCTCCATCAAGAAAACCAAAGGCTTTACCTTGAGAATTTGTTCCTCCCCAAACTCTGGTTGCTTTAATCATTGGAGCCCAAAACAAAAATATGGTTGTAAAACCCCAATATCCATAAAGCACTTTTAAAACTGTATAACTAGGAAATGTTGCATATACAAAGCCACCTAAAGCGGTTAACCATAAGGCTACTGCAATTAATTTTCTGGGTTGAAATTTATCGGCTAAAGGTCCACCAAAAGGATAAGATAACATGGCGACAATACCGTAGACCGAATAACAAAGTCCAAGTTCTAAATTACTTAATTGTAACACTTCAAGTACAGTTGGCCTAAAGACCCTTGCAAGAACAAAGGGTAAAATAAATACGGATTCTCCTGCCAAAATAATGAGCAATAGAAAATACCAAGGTGCTTTTGTTTGATTCATTGAGCTACGATGTCATGAAAAATATAGCTCAATATAAGATTTTAATTACTAACCTTAGGCTTTTGGTAAAAATACCTCAGCCATCATACAACGAGCACTTCCACCTCCGCATGCTTCAATGATATTGAGTGAACTTGATAAGATTTCCGTATGTTTTTTTAAAGTTTGTATTTGAGCAGATGTTAGCGAATTATAAGCAGCTTGGCTCATAATTAGGTAACGTTTATCATCTTTACCTCTTACTTGAAGCATATTACCTGCAAAATTATTGACTTGCTTTTCCGTGATGTCAATAATTTCTTTACCATCTTCTTTGAGGTGTTTAATAACGTTTTTGCGTTCTTTTTTATCATCAATACTCGATAAGCAAATCACAGCGAAGGTTTCGCCTAAACACATCATCACATTGGTGTGATAAATTGGTGTACGCATGCCATCAACGGTTTGATTGGCTGTAAAAATAATTGGAGTGAATTCAAAATCTTCACAAAACTCTATAAACAATTCTTCATCAGCTCTTTCAGACAAGGCGCAATAGGCTTTTCTATTCGTGCGATCTAGTAATAATGCTCCAGTACCTTCAAGAAACATGCCTTCCTCTTCTGCGTCTCTATAATCCATTATATGCGCAATCTTAAAGCCCTCATCTTCCAATTGAAATAAGACCTCTTCGCGGCGTTCTGCACGTCTATTTTCTGCAAACATTGGGTACAAGCCAACAACGCCATTTTCATGAAACGAAATCCAATTATTCGGAAAATGTGCATCAGGAGTATCTAAGCCATCTTTAGCTTCAAACACAACAACATGAACTCCAACACCTCTTAGCTTTTCAACAAAAGCATCAAACTCTTGATTGGCCTTTTCTTGCAAAGTAACTTGATCCAAGTCATTCATTTCTTTTTGATAATGGTTGTTTACAGCAGTTTGCTCATTGGCTCTAAAACTTGTGGGATGAACCATTAAAATGGTATTGGCTGTTTGTTGCATTTACACTTATTTTGAAATATAAAATTAATGCATTTTAACAAGAAACAACTCAGTCTTTTTTAAAAAATAATTAACTTAGTTAAAGCGATTCTCATCGAATAAATTAGTAAAATATAAAATATGAGTTTTATAACCATAAAAAAATCACATTTAGAAGGAGATTTACTAGTTCTAAAAAGTGCATTAGAATCCGAAGGAATAAAATGTTATTTGAAAAATGAGTTTACGACGCAAATAATAAATTTTATGCCAACATTTGTAGTTGAACTACAAGTTTCAATTTCGGATTTTGAAAAAGCAAATTTGATAATAAATGAGATTAATAAAAACTAAACTGTGACTATTTATTTTTCATTAATCAACCTATAAATTAATATAGCTGTCCTTTTCGTTAACTCTTCTATGGTATTTAAATTAACGGTTTCCTCAGGTGTATGTGCACCATTTCCCATGGTACCCAAACCATCCAAACAATTGACATACTCAGCTACAAAAGACACATCTGCTGCACCACGTCTTCCCGGATCATAAGCTTCAACCTCACCTTGATTTAAGTCCAAACTTACTTGGTTTAAAACACTTAATAAATTGTTATTACCCTCAGTCGGTTTCATAGCAGGATAGCTATCAATAAAAGTAACTTTCGCAGAAGTCTGTGGCAAATTATTATTAACAATCTCTTGCATTTTAGCACGTGCGTTTTGTTTTTGTTCTTCTGAAATAAATCGAAGCCCACCAAAAACCACTGCTGTTTGTGCGACCACATTACTTTTCCCAAACGCATCCCCTTTACTTAACTGTTGGTCGTAATTCATCTGCGTGCCACCAAGAATAATTCCTGGATTAAAGGTTAAATACTCTTCACCTCTCACTTCATTATAAAACTCGTTGAGAATTCTGGATATTTCAAAAATAGCTCCTGCCCCTGTTCTTTCGCTAAAAATTCCGGAGGAGTGTGCACGTTTTCCAGTAACCTCAACTTTCCAACCTGAAGCGCCTCGTCGCGCTACAGTTGCGTAATTAAAACCTGTTGATGTTTCAAAGCCTAAGGCAATATCGCTTTGCTTTCCAGCATCGATAAGATGCTTTCTGCTAATAGTTAATGGTTTGCCTGTGGCTTCTTCATCACCTGTAAATGCAGCAATAATTTGAGCATCTTTAATTAGTCCATTATCAGCAAGTGCTTTTAAGGCATATAGCATAATCACATTGCCTCCTTTCATATCATTACCTCCTGGAGCATGTGCAATACTATCATTAATCATTTTGAATTCTTGAAAAGGACTATCAGCTTCAAAGACAGTATCTAAATGACCAATAAGTAAGAGCTTCTTTCCTTTGTTTCCAGATGTTTCAGCAAATAAATGTCCTGAACGATTCACTTCAGACATGTCATACCAATTGGTTTCAAAGCCAATTTCATCAAAAGCTTTACCAAAAACATCACCAACTTTTTTAACACCTTCGTGATTCATGGTGCCACTGTTAATGTTTACCACATCCTTTAAAAATTGAATGGCTTCAGCATTATTAGCTTCAATGGATTTTAGAATTTTCTTTTCTGTTCTGGTGAGCTTTTGAGCAAAAGATAAATGATTACATATTAATAATAACAGAACAAGATAATTAAAAATGGATTTCATAAAAAAGACTATAAGTTATTATATTTTAAATGTTTTGGTAAGTGTTTCAGTCACCTTATCAAGAACAAAAAAAGCTGTTTCTGCCATTTTATTTCCTTTTTGATCCAATAAGGGATTTACCTCAACTAATTCTAAACAGATAACTTTACCACTATTAACAATACGATTTATTATTTTAATAATTTCGAATTCGTCAAAACCTTTAGAAACTGGCGTACCTGTACCATAAGAGATAAGATCACAATCCATACTATCTACATCAAAAGAGATGTAAATCATATCGCAGTCGTTTAATTTATCTAGAGCTTCATCTACACACCCTTCAAGGCCTCTATGCCTTAATTCATGAACCATATAATTTCTTAGTTTCATGTTCTCCATTTGCTTTTCTTCTGGTTCTTCGGTATCTCTTACTCCAAAATATATAAGGTCATCAGGTCTAAGTTTTGGTCCATTAACACCTAGGTTTTTCATGTTATCCCAATAATGGATTGAGTTTTCAGAAACTTCGTTAATTCTATTTGCCAAATTATCTTCTCCTAATGCTGCTGCTAGAGGCATGCCATGAATATTTCCTGAAGGAGACGTATAAGGAGAATGCATATCAGCATGTGCATCAATCCAAACAACACCTAGTCTTTTATTTGGATAAGCTTTTTTAATTCCACTTATAGTTCCTAAAGCGGATGAGTGGTCTCCTGAAATTACCAAAGGGAATGATTTTTCCTTTAAGGTATTATTAACGACATCACAAACTCTTGCGCATTGATAAGAAACGTGCTCTATACGTTTCATGTAGGTGTTTTTAACTTTATTATAAATAGATTCGTTGTCTGTCTCCACATCAACAAAATCAAACCTATTAAAATAATCGTTATTCGCATTAATTGCTGCTATTTCAATAGCGTCAACACCTAGGTCTGAACCTCGCGTTCCTGCACCAATATCAGATCTGTTTTTTATTATTTTAATTTGATTCATCTGTTTAAATATACTGTTTTTAGCAATCAGAAGTAAATTATAAATTTTTTACAAATATAAAAAACCTCATAGCTTACTATGAGGTTTAAAGTTAGGGGTTTATTAACAAATTTATCTTTTATTCATTGGCTTGAAATCTCTGTGAGTTTCACCAATGTATAACTGTCTTGGTCTTCCTATTGGTTCCTTACGTAACCTCATTTCTCGCCATTGCGCTATCCATCCTGGTAATCGACCTAATGCAAACATTACGGTAAACATATCCGTCGGAATGCCCATAGCTCTATAAATAATGCCTGAATAGAAATCGACATTAGGATATAATTTTCTATCAACAAAGTAAGGATCACTTAATGCTTCACGTTCTAAACCTTTTGCTATATCAAGAATTGGATCATCAACACCTAATTGATCAAGAACTTCATCAGCTGCTTTTTTAATAATTTTTGCTCTTGGATCAAAGTTCTTATAAACTCTATGTCCGAAACCCATTAAACGGAAAGGATCATCTTTATCTTTGGCCTTTGCCATATATTTTTTAGTGTCTCCACCATCTTCTTTAATCGCTTCCAACATTTCCAATACAGCTTGGTTCGCTCCACCATGAAGTGGTCCCCAAAGTGCTGAGATTCCTGCCGATAGAGATGCGAATAATCCTGCATGTGAAGAACCAACGATTCTTACTGTGGATGTTGAACAGTTTTGTTCATGATCTGCATGTAATATTAATAATTTATCTAAAGCATCTACAATCACTTTGTTCTGTACGTATTCTTCATTAGGTTGTTTAAACATCATTTTAAGAACATTCTCAACGTAACCTAAACTATTATCACCATAATCTAATGGTAGGCCATTTTTTTTGCGTAATGTCCAAGCAACTAAAACGGGAAACTTACCCATTATTTTAACCACAGAATTGTACATATCCTGCTCAGAATTCACATTTACTGAAGAAGGATTAAAAGCAGTTAATGCACTAGTAAGTGATGATAAGACACCCATTGGATGTGCAGATTTTGGAAAGGCATCAACAATTTTACGAACATCATCATCAACTACAGATTTTGCTTTAATATCTGCGTGAAATTTATGGTGCTGTTCTTTAGTTGGTAATTCTCCAAAAATTAAAAGGTAAGCTACTTCTAGAAAATCTGCTTTTTCAGCAAGTTCTTCAATTGAATAACCTCGATATCTTAAAATTCCTTTTTCGCCATCTAGGAATGTAATACCACTTTCGCAAGATCCAGTATTTTTATAACCAGGATCGATAGTTATAACCCCTTTTGTAGCGCTTCTTAAATTACTAATATCCATAGCAACCTCATCCTCTGTCCCAACTATTAACGGAAATTCGTGTTTTTGACCGTCAATTTCTAACGTAGCAATTTTTGACATATTTTCTGTAAGTTTTATTTGAAATTTATACTTGTAGCAATAACCCAAAAATACGAAATATCTCACGATTTTTAAAGGTTGCATCCAAGGTTTTTGTAATAGTAGAATATAAAAAATATATGAATTGGAAAAGCTTCGAAATATTGTTTTAACTTTATTCTTATATTCATACTAAATAATAACGATTTATATATGCGCTTTTTCTTAATACTCCTTGTTTCAACATTTATGTCTACCTCATTTTTGAACGCTCAAATAATACTAAATGCTGAAAGTTTAAGAGTGACCATGCTTAAAGATAAAGAGAATTGGGCCGGAAATGCAGGTGTTAGTTTTAGCTATATCAAAAACACAGATGAGATTTATACAATTGCAACTAATCTGGCTGTTGGTTATAATGGTGGAGAAAATTTATGGATGATAATTAGTAATCTAAATTTTAATAAAAGTGGCGGTGAATCTTTCGCAAATTCTGGAGTTCAACATTTGAGGTATAACCGTGAAGTTAATGATCACGTTGCAATTGAAACTTTTGTTCAGGGTCAATATGACAAAATATTTAAAGTTGATTTTAGAGGATTAGCTGGAGCTGGAATGCGTTTTAAACTTACCAAACCCAGAATTAAAAATGATTCCCTTATTGAAAAAAATAGAATCTATTTTGGCACATTGATTATGTATGAATATGAGAAAGTCTCTGAACTTGACATGGCTATAATAAGTAAAGATTTTAGAAATAGCAGCTACTTGAGTTTTTCATTAAATCCTACAGATAACTTTTCGGTGATAAGTACTACCTACTATCAACCCAGAATGGATTTACTTGAGGATTATAGACTTTCTAGTGAAATTGATTTAACCTTCGGGTTTGCATCAGATAACGAAAAAGAAGGCGAAAGCTTTTGGGATAAATTAACTTTTAACATATCATTTAGTTATAACTACGATGCAGTACCAGTAACTTCTGTTCCCAAAACACAATACAGTTTAACCAACGGTTTAAGGTATAATTTCTAGTTCTTATTTTAATTTGAAGGCTTTTTCCTTAGGATAATATGCTACACTTCCAAGCTCTTCTTCAATGCGCAATAGCTGATTGTATTTTGCCATTCTATCGCTACGAGAAGCTGAACCTGTTTTTATTTGTCCAGTATTTAAAGCTACAGCTAAATCTGCTATGGTATTATCTTCCGTTTCACCAGAACGATGCGACATTACCGATGTATAGCCTGCATTATGAGCCATGTTTACCGCAGCAATAGTCTCGGTAAGTGTCCCAATTTGATTCACTTTTATTAATATGGAGTTGGCAATACCGTTTTCAATACCTCGAGAAAGACGTTCAACATTGGTTACGAATAAATCATCACCAACCAGCTGCACTTTATTTCCAATTTTTTCTGTGAGGTATTTCCAACCTTCCCAATCGTTTTCATCCATGCCATCTTCAATAGAAATAATAGGATATTTTTCAGCCAATTCTGCTAAATAATCTGCTTGTTCTATACTTGTTCTTACTTTTCCAGAATCGCCCTCAAATTTTGTATAATCGTATTTTCCATTCACATAAAATTCTGCAGATGCACAGTCTAAAGCAATCATAATCTCATCACCTAACTTGTAACCAGCATTTTCTACAGCTTTGGCTATTGTTTCTAAAGCGTCTTCTGTACCACCTTCAAGGGTTGGTGCAAATCCACCTTCGTCACCAACAGCTGTACTTAAGTTACGATCATGTAACACTTTCTTAAGGTTATGAAAAATCTCAGTGCCCATTTGCATTGCATGAGTGAAATTGTTTGCTTTCACTGGCATAATCATAAATTCTTGAAACGCAATTGGAGCATCGCTATGCGAACCACCATTAATAATATTCATCATTGGAACTGGAAGGGTGTTAGCACTAACTCCACCTACATATCTATATAATGGCATATTAAGTTCTGCAGCAGCAGCTTTTGCTGTCGCTAAAGAAACTCCCAAAATAGCGTTAGCGCCAAGTTTTGATTTATTTGGAGTACCATCTAAATCAATCATTGTTTGATCAATTAGATTTTGCTCAAACACCGAAGCACCCAGTAATTCTTGAGCAATAATGGTATTGACATTTTTAACTGCATTTAAAACTCCTTTACCCATAAAAGCTTTTCCTCCATCACGCAATTCAACGGCTTCATGTTCTCCAGTTGATGCTCCTGAAGGTACAGCTGCACGTCCTAAAAATCCGTTTTCTGTAATAACATCAACTTCAATAGTTGGATTACCTCTTGAATCTAAAATTTGTCTTGCATGAATGTCAATTATTATACTCATTTTGATATGTTTTAGTTTTTTAAATACGATTCAAATTTACTAAAATGTCCTACCATTACTATGAAAGTCAGTCATTATTACAATAAATTTAACCGAAAACGTTTTAGTAAAATTAAAAAGGCAACAATAATCACATTATGTTGCCTTTTATATATTAATTGGTTTTTATATTATCTATGAATTGATCGAACAAATACCAAGAATCATGTGGCCCAGGACTTGCTTCAGGATGATATTGTACAGAAAAGCAATTCTTACTTTTCATTTTTAATCCCGCTACAGTATGATCATTTAAATGCACATGTGTAATTTCTATATCTGGATGTGCTTCAGCTTCTTCCCTATTTACAGCAAAACCATGGTTTTGAGAGGTAATCTCACCTTTACCAGTTTTTAAGTTTTTTACTGGATGATTTATCCCTCTATGACCATTGTGCATTTTGTAAGTAGAAATTCCATTCGCCAAGGCTATTACTTGGTGCCCTAAACAAATTCCGAATAGAGGCAAATCGCGTTTAATAATTTCTTTTGCAACGGCTTGCGCTTCTACTAATGGTTCCGGATCTCCTGGACCATTAGATAGAAAATAACCATCTGGGTTAAAAGCCTCTAAATCTTCAAACTTGGCATTGTAAGGAAATACTTTTATATAGGCATCTCGTTTTGCTAAATTTTCCAGAATATTTCTCTTTATACCTATATCCAAAGCGGCAATTTTATAAGTAGCATTCTCATTCCCAAAAAAGTATGGTTCTTTGGTTGATACTTTAGAAGCTAGTTCTAGACCTTCCATATTCGGAATTTCAGCTAGTTGCTTTTTTAAGCCTTCTATTTTGTTTATTTCTGTAGAAATAACAGCATTCATTGCACCATG
>Ga0098073_1000113_pt1 | contig 31596 bp, 27 predicted proteins | sample 31_taG_FD_75060 | JGI IMG/M metagenome (GOLD analysis project Ga0098073, IMG submission 75060) | Marine viral communities from the Gulf of Mexico - 31_GoM_OMZ_CsCl metaG | ecosystem: Environmental > Aquatic > Marine > Oceanic | place: Gulf of Mexico | collected 2015-07-12
AAAGAAAAAAGAGGTTTAAAATGAAATGGGTTTTTTGCTATGTTGATTTTTGGCCAATCTTCAAATTTGATTTTGGTGGTATTGTCTGTTTGAAAGTTAAAATCGGTCAGGTAATTAACAGTGCCATTAAACACAGAATTAGCTTGAATAAACACACCTAGTCCATCATTCTTTACTACTGTTTCTAAAGTGCTTTTTTGTTTTCTGCCAAGGTTTTTAAGTGATTGTGCATCAATAATCACCAAATCAAAGTTTTGTAAATTCTTTTCTGAGAAATCAATAGTTGGTTTGGTGTTCAAATTAAAATATTCATACTTAAATTTTCCTTTAGTTACTTGGCTTCGCACCACAAGTTGATGTCCTTTTTCGGCGAGGTAATTTTTTAAGTATTTGGTTTCAAACGTTGGAAAACCATTGATAATTAATATATTTAAAGTACTTTTTGGAATAACTCTTATGCCAATTGGGTTTGAAGTCAAAAGATTGTTCATTGAATCTTTTTCAACCAAATGGTATTCGTAGTTACCAACAACATTCATTTGTGCTGATAATTTAAATGTTTGTGTTGTATCGCTCAAAAAGACAATGGAATCTAAGTTAGTTCTTGACGGACTTTCAAGACTTAAACGTCTTCCTTTTTTTGCATTGGCATAAAGGCCTTCAAAGGTTACTGAATTACCAACAACTTGCTCTTGATCAAATTTAAACTTTACAATACCTGAAGGTTTAGGTTTTCCTAAATAAGATACATTTAAACTATCAAGTTGATAAAAATCAAAAGGTGCAATTCCTTCACCCATCATATAAATGGTTGAAGGCTTTTTATTTTGATTTATAAAAGATTCATTGACTTTGTAATGCAAAATTTGAATCTTTTTATTTGCTTTTTTTAGGCTATCGAGTTGGTTTGCATCATATCCTTTGGTAAGAACAACAATTTCATAGGTGTCAAGTTGAGAAACCACAATTGGTTTTAATACAATCATTGCTAAAGAAGTAAGGGCAACAAAGGCTAGTACGAGTTTTAAATAGAATTTAGATGTGTTGGACTGCTGCCATTCTTTCCAAGCAAATACAAGCCACAAAAGCAATGCAGCGATTACAACGTACCAAAACCAGTGATTATTTATAAAGCTTAAACGATCAATCATTTATATCAAGTTCTTTTAATAACAGTTGATTGAGTTGGTCTGAAAACCTATTGGATTTTGATGGATAAAACTCAGACGAAGGAATAGCCAACATAAGCCCTTTTTGTACTGTTCTCAAAATCTCTATTGTAGTTTCTGAGTTTTCAGAAAGTTGTTTTAATTGTTGAAGCGTTTGCAAAAACTGACCAGGATTTTCAATTGCTTTTTGGGCTAATTCATTACCTGAACTTTCAAATAAACGTTGATCTTTTTCTGAAATACTGTCTTTTCTATTAATGATTTGTTCAATTCTGTAAATTGCTGTGCGAATTGCTGGAAACTCCTTTTCCTTTTCTAAAGTTTCATTTTTGCGAAAACTCGTAATCTGTTCCAATTTACCTGACAGACGAGCATCTTCCTTGATAGGAGGTGGGTCAAAGCCAATTCTGTGCACATAAATTCGAGCGCTGTTTTTAATGTCTTGTAACAACGATAGCGCTCTATACTGATAAGGCAAGGATTTTTCTGGTTCATACAGCCTTAAATAAAGTTCTGAGTCCCACATTTCGCCTAAGGCCTTTAATAATTTGCTACGCAAGGACTCTTCGAACAAAGTGGCCATTTCAGCATCATCATGACTATGTGCAAATGCTTCAAGCGGATTCTTACTTTCAGCTTCCTTTTTTTCGTCAACTAGGTTGTGTTCATTTGAACCATCATGGTCATGTGTATAAGCTGCTAAAAGATCTTCTTCGCCTTCTTCATCATGGTTTTCGTTTTCTGCTTCAAACTCTTCTAGGTTATCTTGAGTAACAACACCTTCCTCTTCAGCTTGTTCTTCGCCCATAAACTCTCCATACTTAATGCGAAGTGCTTTTTGATCAAATCCTAGTTCATTGCTTGTAAAATTGAAATCTTTTTTTGCAAGTTGACCTCGTTGTTTAATGAGTTTTTCGGTGTCAATTATAAGTTGTCGCTGACTTCTAAAATAATCAGGCATTCTGTCAACACCAAGCGTGCCTTCAACACCATAGGTATTTGTAGTGGTATCTTTGATGGCTACAAAATAAGTTTCACTGCGCGAAATATTTGGGTTTGGGGATTTTAAATCTGATGCAAGAATATAAAAATAGAGTTCATCACCTGGTTCCATTTTCATGGCATCAAGATTGATTGTTTTTGATAAATTTTGCGATTTCGCACCTCGTTTTAAGCTAGTGTCAAAACTTAATTGTTCTTCCCTAAATTTTACAGACTCGCCAGTTCCTTTGCTTACTGTCGCAATAATATAGGCTTCATTTAAACCATAATCGTCTGTAATCTCACTGTTAAATTGTACAATTTTATCTTCTGTAAATTCAAACTGAGTAAACTGTTCAATTCCTTTAATATCAGCAGTTGGAGCTTCATCTTTAGTGACTTCTAAAGCATATAAATCTGAAAAGTAAGTGTTGCCATTTTTATCTGAAAACTTAAAGTTATAAAAGCTGGAATTTGTCAAACTAAGATTAAACGTATATTTTCCATCTGTCTGTTCCATGACGTAACTGTTTTCCATATTTTCAATAGAAACGGTTTCCAGAGTATCACTAAATTCAAGTACCCAACTTATACGTGAACCTTCAACAGCACTCACATCCATTTTTGAAGATTTAGAGGCAGGTAGGTTTGTGTAATTAGGATAATAAATGGTCAAAGATTGTTTGATGAGTTCCGGAATTTCAGCTTGTAAATTAGTAGAGTCGGTTGGTTGAAAACTGACAACATCCTCTTTGTTTATAGGATTTATTTCAGTTGTGAAATAATCAGAAAGATTGAATTGATAAGCCAAAAACCCAATTAGGATTAAGGCAGTTGCAACAATACTACTTTTGATGATATTGTTTGGTGGACTGATCTTGTTAATCTCATCACTCAAACGATTAACAACTTTTTGTTGTTGTATCATTGCCAAACTTGACAGATTCTCCGATGGTTTTAGTAAGAGACTTGTACTAAATTCTAAACTTTCAAGATGATTGTCTATAAAGCTACTCGATGTTGTTAAATTAGGCTGCCAAGGTTTTTTTATAAAAGCTAAAATGGTAAATAATACCATGAATACAGAAATTGCAACCAAAACATTAGAAATTAAAAAATAAGTCAGAATTGCTGAACCTATTGCATATAAAAACACTTCAAGGTAGAGTAGGAGTTGCCAACGTTTTTTAAATTTTACCAATATGTGTTTAGCCTCTATCATTGCTTTCTATAATGTGCTAAAATACGTTCGCCTAATAGTATTATTCCTAAAATTAGCCATAACCATTTTGAAACGTCTAAATAGTTAGTGCTTTTGTTTTTAACTTTGATATCTGAGAAATTTGGTAATAGCTCAGCTTTTGAAAATGCTCTCTTATCGTTAGTTTCAATAATATGTTTAACATCTGAGTTTAGATCCAATACATTTAATAGCTGTTCTGGTAAATAATGCTCTAAACTATTTTCTGTGGTTAAACGACCAGTGAGGTAAAAATGGTTTTGTGTTAAACTTTCTTCAATAAGCGAATGGCTTAAATGATCCTCTTTAAATAGAATTGTATTGGTTTTATTTAAGGGTAATTTATTTTCTTTAGATAACCAAATAATCAGATCAAATCCTTCAGTAGAAATGCCATCATCTTGAGATTTAGTGATTTCAAAAACTCTCTTTATATGCTTTGAAGCTGCATTAAGCGATGCTTCTAGGTATTTTGAATCATCAACAAAAGTGTCTTCGTAATACAATAATATCTTAATAGGATACTTATCACCTAGTTCCAATTCTAATTGAGTGAAATCATTTTCATTAATCAACGTTTTTTCAAATGAGGTATAGTTGGTATTGCTACTCATTGAAAGCAATTCTAATTTGTCTCCAATTTTACTAGCTTTAATTGGTAGATTTTCAATAGAATTTTCGGTTTCAATACGTATCCATTCTATAGACTTATTAATGGAAGGTCTCATGCCTTTAAAACCCGACGCTAACGCTTTGGTAAAGACTACAATACTATCCGAATCCATGTTTTGTATCTCTGTGGATAATTGCCAATAATTAGGTGTTTTGGAGGCGATATTCTCTAAGTCGATATCATCTAAAAAAGGAAAACCAGAGGTTAGCAATCTGATATCGTTAACATTATCAATAGATTTTAAAATATTCTCTGATTTATCATAAGTTAATAAACTTGGTTCAATAAGATAAGTAATGGCTGATTTATCGGTTTTTAATTTGATTTGTGGTTCAGCCAGTAAGAAAACCACCAATGCGATAATGAATATTCTTAGCAACAGCAGTAATAATTCATTTGGTTGTATGCTACTTGTTTGCTTTGATTCCGATTCACGTAACAATTCGATGCTACCAATTTTGATAGTTTTGCCTTCTTTTTTACTCCACAGATGAATGGCTATTGGCACAAGTAAACCAAGTAAAGCCCATAAATATGTTGGATTTAAAAAAGTCATGCTACATTAAATAATTTCTACGTTTTAAAAAAAGTTTTATGGCTTCACCAATCGGTTCGTTTAAGCTGAACATTTGATAACTAATGTTATTTGAAAGCAGTAAATCTCTAGTGGCTTTCATTTTTTCCTTCAGCAATTTTTTATATTGTTTTTTTGCAGCTTTAGCATCTACCTTAAGTTTGGTTCCAGTTTCTAAATCTTCGAAAGTAATCATGCCTTTGTAGCTGAATTTCAACTCTTTTTCACCCATAAGATGCAATACAACCACTTCATTTCTCAAAGTTTTGAGTCGTTTTATAAAGTTGGTTAATTCCTCTTCATGTTCATACATATCTGTGATGAAAAATATTAACTCTTTATGTGTGTTGTCATGAAGTTTAAAAGACGAACTAGAACCCTGAGGCCATTTTCCTTGAGGTTCAATATTGATTAACTCCAACAACATTCTATTATAATGCTGTTTCTGAATTTTTGGCTCTATACTTTGTAGTTGTTTTTCATTAAGCGCAAATAAACCAACAGCATCACCTTGATTGTGGGACAAATAAGCCAGTGAAGCTATAAGCACTTTTGCCAAGTCCATTTTAGACAATTCACCTTCTTTATGAAGCATAGAATTACTAGTATCTAAAATAAATTTAATAGAAATATTAGTTTCAATTTCAGATTGTTTAATGTAGTATCGTCCTGAGCGAGCTAACATTTTCCAATCCAGTAAACGTAAATCGTCACCTGGTTCATAACCTCGAAATTGGCTGAATTCCATTCCAGATCCAACACGTCTGCTATGATTTAACCCGTTTAAATATCCATCAACTATAACACGAGAAATCAATGCCATTCCTGAGACGGAATTGATTATTTCTGGTTTTAATAATTGACGATAATCTTGTTTCACTGTTTGAGGATTTTACAATTTGATACTTTTAAATAATTCTTCAGTAACCGTATCTGACGTTATGCCTTCGGCTTCAGCTCTAAAGTTTACAATAACTCTATGTCTCAGTACAGGATAGGCGACATGTTTTAAATCTTCCGGTGTAACAGCTAGTCGACCTTGCATAAGAGCTCTTGCTTTTGCCGTAACAATAATAGCTTGTCCAGCTCTAGGTCCTGCTCCCCAGCTTACCCATTCTTTTACATAATTATTGGTTGTGGTTTCTGGTCTAGTGGCTCTCACTATGTTGCTTACAAAAGCAATTAAATCGTCACTTATTGGAACTTCTCTAACCAATTCTTGAAGTCTAATGATTTCTTCAGCAGAAATAATTTTAGACGGCTTTTGTGATTTGGTTCCAGTTGTTGCTTTTAATATGGTTGTTTCTTCTGATGCGGTTGGATACCCAATTTTTATGTAAAATAAAAAGCGATCTTGTTGTGCTTCAGGTAAAGGAAATGTTCCAGATTGCTCGATTGGGTTTTGTGTTGCGAGGATGAAGAAAGGTCTGTCTAAATTATAGGTATTTCCTGAATAGGTCACTTCAAATTCTTGCATAGCTTCCAATAATGCAGCCTGCGTTTTTGGTGGCGTTCTGTTTATTTCATCAGCTAAGATAATGTTAGCAAAAATTGGACCTTTACTGAATTTAAAAAACTTTTTACCTGTAGAATGATCTTCTTCCAAAATCTCTGTTCCAATAATATCTGAAGGCATCAAATCTGGAGTAAACTGAATACGTTTAAATTTTAAATCGACAGTTTCTGCCAAGGTTCTAATCATTAAGGTTTTTGCTAAACCAGGAACACCTTCCAATAAGGCATGACCTCCAGCTAAAAAGGTAATGATAAGTTGTTCGACGGTTTCTTCTTGACCAATAATTACCTTACCAATTTCTTTTTTTAAATCCGACAGTTTTGAAGTTAACTCAGTAACTTCTCGTTCAATTGTTGCTAAATTTTTATCCATAATCTTGTTTTATGATGTAAGTGCATACATCACTATATTTACCGCAAAGCGCGTATTATCGTTTTTATACCATCGTTTGTTTCTAAAGTCATAATCCCATTCACAACCATAATCTTTATTACTAAAAAGAACACCAATACGATTATTGACTTCTATTGCTTTTAAATAGTCATGTACCAAATCATCTCCCCAACCATTTAGCTCTTGAGAGGTTGTTGGAGGTCCATCTTCAAACTTAAAAAACACATTATATATTTCGTGGTTGTTAGGTATTTTTTTTAATTCTTTTGGGCCAAAAATATCCTCCATTTGTCGCTCAAATGATTTTGAAAATAAGCCATCAATATCATGGTTGCAATCATCAACAAAAACAAAACCACCATTCATGACATATTTTTTAAAATTCTCTCTTTCTTTTTTAGTGAATTGCACCAATTTGTGACCAGACAAATAGCAAAAGGGACAGTTAAATATATCATCACTACTCAAAGGAATAATATTTTCTGTTGTGTCAACCTTCAACGTTGTATATTCAACCAAAGAGTTTAGTACGTTGGATGGCATACGTTGATCAACATCCCAATCGCCTGATTCGTACTGAAGACGTGTAAAAAAAAATGCGTTATTCAATGACTGATGGGTTTAGAGCTTATGATAATTTAGTAGTCCAATTTATTGAATATTATCAATTCTGAACCACTTCTTTAGATTCTATTAACAGTTATGGCTACTTTAAATAAAAAAACTGGTTGATATGAAAAGCATAGCAACCAGTTTAATAGTATTAAAATAATTTAAACTGCGTCTGACAAACTTGTAAAAGTGAAATCTCTTACCTTCATATAAGGTATTAAGTTTCCATCAATACGAACTTGCTGACCAAGCGTTTCTAGATTATTAAGCATAATAATAGGACTTTCATTAAATCTAAAGTTCTTTACAGGATGCTTAATTTGTCCGTTTTCAATATAAAATGTTCCATCTCTAGTAAGTCCTGTAAACAGCAAGGTTTGCGGATCTACACCTCGTATATACCATAATCGCGTGACTAGAATTCCTTTTTTTGTGTCTTTTATCAAATCTTCCAATGATGCAGTACCGCCTTCCATAATAATGTTTGAAGGAAACGGTACGGCTTCAACACCTTTTTCTTGTGCCCAAAAACGATCGTAGGCTAGATTTTTAACAACACCATTTTCAATCCAACTGGTTTTCTTTAAAGGCATACCTTCACCATTCCATGTTCCAGTAGGAACTTCAGGATGCAATGGATCTGACCAGATATTCACACGTTCATCAACAATTTTCTGACCTAGCTTGGTGCCACCACCTTCTTTAGACATAAAACTTCTACCTTCATCAGCAGTACGAGCATTTAAAGCGCCACCCATATTTCCGAGCAGTCCAATTGATGCTGCAGGCTCAAGTATAACAGTATATTTGCCTGGCTCAATTGCTTTAGCTTCTCGAGACATTAAGGCTTTATCAATTGCAATTTTAGATGCTTCGGCAGCATCAAATTTTCTGACATCATTATAATCTCTAGTAACCCAGCCAGAACCTGTACCATCATTACTGCGCATCGTTACTGTAAAATTGATATTTGTAGCCTTGTTATATGCAAATAGTCCTTTAGTATTCATCATCGCAGAAAATCCTGCTGAATCATCTAAAAAACCTGCTGCAGTAACATCTTTTGCTGCTGCTGGTTCTATACTGCTATTTGCAACTTTTGCTCTAAAATCTGGTGTTATGTTTGCAGTTGCATCAATATGTGTAACAGATTCGTCATAAGTTTGAGGTCCTAAAATTCCCATGAACTCTGGATTTTCAGGAGATATTTTTGCAAGTTCTTCAGAACGTTTAACGACCTTTTTTAAGGATTCGTCATCAAATTCATCAATAGTAGCCGTTGCATATTTTTTACCATAATTAGATTGAACTACTAAGTTTTGATTAGATCTGTGGCCAGCTGTAGAAACCGTGTTTCTGGCGTAACGTATGTTACCGCTTTCGCTTCCACTTAAATTGACTTCGCAAGCATCAGCAGTTGAAAAGCTCAAGGCTTTTTCCATAATGCGTCTTGCTTCTTCTTTTGTATATATTGCCATTGTATTTTTTATTTTTTGTAAAACGAATAATTAAATAGTTCTACCTGTATTAATTACATTAACATCATTAAAACGAGTAGTTGAACTACCATGCGATACAGCACTAACCTGTGAAGGTTGTCCTTTTCCGTCAAAGAATGAACCGAAAATTCGGTAATCACTTTCATCACAAATTTTAGTACAAGAATTCCAGAATTCTTGTGTGTTTGATTGGTAAGCAACATCGTCAAGCATACCTGCTATTTTTCCGTCTTTTATTTCATAAAATACAGTTCCACCAAATTGGAAGTTATAACGTTGTTGATCTATAGAGTAAGATCCTCTTCCAGCAATATAAATTCCTTTTTCAACATCTTTAATCATGTCGTTGATAGAGTATTTTTCTTTTCCAGGTTCTAACGATACGTTAGGCATTCGCTGGAATTGTACATCGTTCCAACTTTGTGAATAACAACAACCGTGAGACTCATTTTGTCCAATCATATGAACTTGATCACGAATCGCTTGGTAATTTTTCAATATACCATTACGAACCAGATCCCATTTTTTGGTTTTAACCCCTTCGTCATCATAACCAACAGCACCAAGAGAACCAACCTGAGTTTTATCAGCCACTAAGTTTACAATATCACTTCCATATTTAAAGTCACCAGACTTCCACTTATCTAAAGTGGCAAAACTAGTTCCAGCATAATTGGCTTCGTAGCCTAAAACTCGGTCTAATTCTAATGGATGTCCAACTGATTCGTGAATGGTTAATCCTAAGTGGTTTGGATCAAGTACTAAGTCATATTTTCCAGCATCAACAGATTTTGCTGAAAGCATTTGTTTTGCTTGTTGTGCAGCCAAGGTTGCATCTTCGATAATGTCATAACTGTTTCTATATCCTATTAAACCAGTTCCTTCTGGACCAGCAATTTTTTCCGATGCTAAGCCATCCATATATTCATATCCTAATCCCATCGGAGCGCTAAGGGCTTGACGAGATTTAAATTTACCTGCAGATCTATCAATAGCCGTAACACCAAAAGTTGGCCAAATTCTATGGACATCTTGATCTATATAAGAACCATCAGTAGAAGCAAAGTATTTTTGCTCATTAACCATAAATAAGGCAGAATTCACAAAGTTAGCACCATTGTCCATTGCAGCTTTATTAGCACTTAGTAGCAAGTCCACCTTTTCTGCTACAGGAACATCTTTAAAGTCTTTTACAATTGGTGTTTTCCAAGACACCTCTCCATGAGATTTAACTGGCGCGAGAACTACATCTTCTTTTTGAATTTTAGAATTCGCTTTTGCGATGGCAACCGCTTGTTCAGTGGCTTTCTTAATTCCGTCAGGTGATACGTTGTTTGTGGAGGCAAAGCCCCAAGTTCCGTTAGCAATAACTCTTACTCCGATACCAAAGGACTCTGTATTGACAACGTTTTGTACTTTATCTTCTCTGGTAAATACATACTGATTTAGGTATCTACCTATTCGAGCATCAGCATATGAAGCTCCTAGTGACCTAGCTGTATTAAGTGCAACATCTGCCAATTGTTTTTTTGCAGCGACGTCTAAGCCAGGATTTAGCAATGCTTCTGTGGAAATATTATTTCCCATCAAAAGCGAAGGCATCATCAAGGCACCAGCACCTAAACCAGCATATTGAATAAAATTTCTTCGTTTCATAAAATATCCATTTTTTGTTGATTAATATTTAATTCTAGATTAAAATAAGTGGGATTTTAAAGTGTATAGATTGAGAACACACCAAGTTAATAATTTTGGAACAATTTTTAAGAAATTAGTTTTTTTTTAACGTTTGTTAACTTCCTAAAAAACTATAGCATAAAACCTATTTATTTAAATATCTTTATATCAAATTTTTTATTTCAACTTGAATACCAAACTTAATATATTACAAGACTTATTAACAGGAGAGCTCCATTATGACAGTATGATGAAAACACTCTATGCAACTGATGCTTCAGTGTACAGAGAATTACCATTGGCAATAGCCTTACCTCAAAACAGTAACGATATAAAAGAATTGATAAGCTTTGCAAACCAGGAAAAAATATCGCTCATCCCTAGAGCTGCCGGAACCTCATTGGCTGGACAATGTGTTGGTGATGGAATTGTTGTAGATATATCCAAACACTTTAATCAAATTCTAGAAATCAATACCAATGAAAATTGGGTAAGAGTACAACCTGGAGTTGTTCGTGATGAGTTGAATGTATTTTTAGAACCTTATGGTTTATTTTTTGGACCTAACACTTCCACAGCGAATAGATGCATGCTTGGTGGAATGGTTGGTAATAATTCCTGTGGATCAACATCTATTGTTTATGGTTCAACTAGAGATCATGTCATAGAATTAAGAACTATTTTAAGTGATGGAAGTGAAGCTGTTTTTAATAAACAATCTTTTGATAATTTCAAAAAGAAAGCTCAAGCTCAAACTTTAGAAGGAAAGATTTATCGTCAAATATATGATGCTTTATCTAATGAAGAAGTACAACAAGAAATAGAAAATAATTTACCAAAGAAAACGGTTTCACGTCGCAATACAGGCTATGCTGTTGATGCGTTGTTAGATACTAATATTTTTACTAAAACAACAAATAAGAGTTTTAATTTTTGTGAGTTGCTATGTGGATCAGAAGGTACTTTAGCATTCACCACAGAAATTAAACTTAATTTAGTGCCTTTACCTAAGCCAAACGTTGTTCTGGTTGCAGCACATTTTAATAGTATTCAGGAAAGTTTGCAAGCGACAATTATTGCAATGCAAAAGGACATAACAGCTTGCGAGCTCATGGACAAAACCATACTGGATTGCACCAAAAATAATATTGAACAACAAAAGAATCGGTTTTTTGTTGAAGGCGACCCAGAAGCCATTTTAATTATTGAATTTAGAGAAGATTCTTTAATTGAAGCAAGATCTAAAGCAAAGGAATTAATCCTAACGCTTCAGCAAAAAGGATTAGGCTATGCACATCCTAAAATAATTGATAAAGACACGGAAAGCGTTTGGAATTTACGAAAAGCAGGTTTAGGGCTTTTAGCTAATATTCCTGGCGATAAAAAAGCTGTAGCTTGTATTGAAGATACAGCAGTTGCTGTTGAAGATTTACCAGAATATATTGAAGCCTGCACTGCGTTGATGACATCCTATAGTCAAAAAGCTGTGTATTATGCTCATGCTGGAGCTGGAGAATTGCATTTGAGACCAATTTTGGATTTAAAAACTTCTGAAGATGTAAAACTATTCAGAGACATTAGCGAGGCTTCGGCAAAATTGGTTAAGTCATATCGAGGTTCTTTGAGTGGTGAGCATGGCGACGGTCGTGTTCGTGCAGAGTTTATTCCCTTAGTGCTAGGAAATAAAAACTATGAGCTTTTTAAAAGCATAAAACAAACCTGGGATCCAAACAATATTTTTAATCCTGGAAAGATTGTAAATGCCAAGCCAATGGATGAAAATTTGCGTTATAAGGCAGATGTATTTGTTCCAAAAGTGGAAACAATTTTTAATTTTAACGATGAGGGAGGTATATTAAAAACTGTTGAAAAATGTAATGGTTCTGGAGATTGTAGAAAACTGAATTTTGCAGGAGGAACTATGTGTCCAAGTTATAGAGCAACTTTAGATGAAAAAGATACGACTAGAGGAAGAGCCAATGTATTGCGTGAATTTTTAACTCAAAATACTAAAGAAAATCCTTTTGATCATCCTGAAATAAAGGAAGCAATGGATTTGTGTATTTCTTGTAAGGGTTGCAAATCTGAATGTCCATCAAATATTGACATGGCAACATTGAAAGCTGAGTTTCAATATCAATATTATAAAGGGAAATCACGATCACTTAGAGACAATTTAGTGGCTAGCAATGCTAAATTGAATCGCATTACATCTATGTTTCCTAAAATTCACAATGCAATTGTTAATCAAAAATGGTTCAAATCTGGACTTGGAATAGCAACTAAAAGATCACTGCCTAAATTACAAAAACAAACACTAGGCAAATGGTTTAAATCTTTTAAGCAGATAGAAAAAGACAGGAAAGTATATTTGTTTTTTGATGAATACACCAATTATTACGATGTTGAAATTGGTAAAAAAGCCATCCTTTTATTAAATAACTTAGGCTATGAAGTATTAGCGGTAGTGCATAAAGAAAGCGGTAGAGCATATATTTCAAAAGGTTTTTTAAACGAAGCCAAAAATATTGCGATGGCAAATGTGACTCAATTTAAAGATTTGGTTTCAAATGAAATCCCTTTAATTGGTATCGAGCCTTCCGCGATTTTAAGTTTTAGAGATGAGTATATAAACTTAGTTGATCAAACTTTGAAAGAGGAAGCTATCATTTTAAGCGAATCGGTGTTTCTAATTGACGAATTCTTAGCAAATGAAATAGAAGCAAAGAATATTAACTCTGAAGTGTTTACTAAAGAGTCAAAGCAAATTCTATTACATGGACACTGCCATCAAAAAGCATTATCTCAAACTAAGTTTACAAAAAGTATTTTGAGTTTGCCATTTAATTATACTGTAAGCGAAATACCTTCTGGCTGTTGCGGCATGGCTGGTTCGTTTGGATATGAAAAAGAACATTTCCAATTAAGTCAGAAAATTGGCAACCAAGTTTTGTTCCCTTCATTAAAAAAAGCAAATAAAAATGTAATATTAGCTGCAAATGGAACGAGTTGTAGGCATCAAATATTTGATGGTTTAAAAAAGACAGCTAAACATCCAGTCGAAATACTCTATGATGCCCTTTTATAGTTGCCTATCTTTTTAGTCTTTAATTAAAAAAATTACTTTTTCGGATTATTTTGTATAATATATCAATATAAAAACTTATCAGTTAATGGTTAAATTAATACTTCAAAAAAATAGATGAGGAGATAACAACCTTTGTTGTATCTCCTCTTTCTATTGATTATTGGGCTTCCTTAATATAGCCCCAACCTTCAGCTTGCTTTTGAATGATTTCTAAAATTCCGTCAGGTACGGAAGTGACACCTGGGATTAAATCGCTTTGTGTAATCTTATGACGTTTCATTGTTGCTTGGCAAATGACAAAAGAGATATTTGGATTTTTTGCAAGCTCTTCAATTTCCTTTGCTACAGTTGACTTTTCTTTAAGAACCATTTCATAGGAACCACTGTATAATACAACTTCAAATTTTGAGTCAGCGTATGCATTAGACATTCCTTTTACGTGTCTTATGGTTGCACCATGAACAGATGTATTTGAGCTTGTAACATCAAACAGAATTTTAACGGGTTTTTCTTGTGCAGTTGCCGTAAAAATAAAAGCAAATACCATAATCAAGTTTATTATTTTCATAATTTATATATTAAGTTATTATTCGCCTGCAAAAATATAGCCGCAGCCTTTAGCTTGTGCCTTTCCAAGGGCCCAAACACCAGAAGGAACAATTTCTATTCCAGGGATTATTCCAGTAACCCATTCATTATATATTTCAGTTGGATCTCCTCCCATTTTTTCAGCATATTTACCACTGTAAACCTGAAGTGCTAAGTTGCAAACACAAAACATCGCTCCTCTTTCTTGTTGTGATTTTATACCACCTGGTCCATTAATTGGATAGTCGCCATCTTTTGGATCAAAGAACGGATTTCTAAGTGCGGCTTTTTTAGTATAATCATTGATGCCAAAAAACTCTCCAATTTTATATTTACTCCAAACTTTGTCACTCATGGCTAAAGGAATAGCTGTATGTCGTAAAACGGTCATTGCTGTAATATCACTATCTGGAGAATTAGTTGAATTATGAGAAAGATAATATGCCCAATTCCATAATATTGGAAGTCCTGCATGAGGGGTTGAACCATCGTAAACTATGCGATGGGTTCCTTTAATATTATCAAACCAATCGTCTGCTGCTTTCATGTTTTTTTCATTGAATGAGGTTGAATTTGCAAAGATTGGATTTGTTAGCACTGAAATAGTACTTGCTGTTGCTCCAAGAGCAAGAGCGCCAATAAATTTTCGTCTTGAACTGTTGTTGATTGTTTTCATTGTTTTGATTTTTATGGTTTAATTTTTATTTAATATTAATCCTGTCTAAGTACATTAATGCACTTAGATAATTGTTTTGTTCTGGTAATTTGAGGTTACTTATTTTGTCTTCGTAATGTTATATGTTTTCTTATAAAACTCAATTATAGGTTGAAAAGGGCCTTTTTGATGCTGATCAATTGAAAAAGGGTCTTTATAAGGAGGATAAGGTGTTGATACAGGTTTTTTTAATAAATCTGGAAAATCTTGATCTAAGTTAGTTTTAATTGGACGTTGCATTTGGTTGATATAACCGGCAACATCATAAGCTTCTTCATCTGTAAGTTTCAATGCTTCATAGGTTTCGTCAAACGGCATATTAGCTTTAATAAATTGTGCAGCAGTAATAACTCTATTCATTCCTGCACCATTATTATAAGAATCATTTCCCCAAAGCGGAGGATATTCATAGGTAAATCCATTTGATGAAACGGCTCCTTTGCCGTCTACTCCATGACATTTGAAGCAGACATTATCATAAACTTTTTTCCCATTCTCTAGGTTAACTTCTCTATGAGGGATTTTAATCTCAACAAATCCTTGGCCTTTAATATTTCCATCTTGAGGCGCGTAACGATTCAACCATTTTAAATATGCAACCAAAGCTGTCATTTCATTACTTTCAGGAGGTAATATTTTTCCATTCATACTACGTTCAAAACATCCATTGATGCGTTCTTCAATGGTTCCTATTTTATTTTCTCTACCTCTGTATTGAGGAAAGCGATTGATTACCCCAATTAATGGAGCAGCATACGGTTTAGTGCCAGCATTAAGATGACAATTGTTACATGATAATCTATTTCCAGAATAGATTTTTTCAGAACTTCCATTATCTGGACCAATATGTTGAGGTGTATTTTGGAATAACTCATAACCATACTTTACCATTTTATTTTCAATCGAATCATCAAGCTGAGTAATATTATAATTCATAAAGAAAACATCATCAATTTCATTTGTTGAGCGGCTTAAGAAATCAAATGATATCACGCCTAAATACCACAGCATTGTCAGTGTGCCAAATAAGAGCAAGCAACCAAAATAACCACAAGCTATTCGAGTAATTCTTTTATATTTATTATATGTTGAATCGAAATTCATGAATTAAATTGCTTCATTTAGTATTAGTCTGATTATCGAACTGTAATTTTTAAAATACTACTAATTACTCATTATCGATACTCTATAAATGTCAAAAGATTTAATCGTTATGTATTTATTATGTGTTCTTATATATTAACTATGTAGGAAGAATTCAATGGTTGATGCTGGTATCTGTCTAATGTATTATTAGCACCATGAAAGATACATAATTTTACTAAAGGTTTTAACTAGATTCAAAAAATGTCGGCTTTAAATGAAATTATTGTAACATTTCTTTAAAATCTACGTCATATAAGTAATCAATCAAATCATTATTAACCATGAGACAAGACAGACAACTTATTGTATTAACCCATTTAAGTCAATTAATAACTTTAGTCATAGGTTTTGGGAGTTTAATTTTGCCTTTAATCCTTTGGATGACTAATAAAAAGAAAGTTTACCAAATGGATACACATGGTAAGAATATTATTAATTTTCAGTTGAGTATTCTTATATACTCAATTATATGTATACCATTGATTCTTTTATTAGGACTAGGTCTTTTAGGATTAATCGCGCTAGCATTTGTAGCTATCATATTCCCAATAATAAATGCTATTAAGGCTAGTAATGGTGAAACACCAACTTATCCTTTATCGATTAATATTATTCATTAATACTATGGAAAAGGAAAAGAGTTTTGCGTACTATTTAGCTATAGGGTCTTCCATTGGAACATCATTAGGGATAACTATTGGCTCTGTTTACGGCTTAATAAATGGAAATGTTGGAAATGGAATCGCTTTTGGAATTTCATTTGGTGCAGCATTTGGTGTTATGATTGGGTTGGTACTAAACGCAATTTTTAACTATCAAGAAAAGGAAAAATAAAACGTTATCTCTTAGTTTTATTAGTTAGTTAGTTTATATGAGATAATGAAAAAAGCCACTCAGATGAGTGGCTTTTTTTTAGTCTTAAAACAATTTATAAATTCCCACCACTTGTTAGCTGACCATCAGGAGTATTGTTACTAAACGATTGTATTAGAATAGCAATAATCATCACAATAACGCATCCTACAAAATTAAGCCACAAGAAAGGTAAATTGATAAACTCGTATTCATTCAATAAGAAAAGTCCTATAACAATAACTTGTGTGATTAGAGCTGCTGTAAAAACAGCATTTCCTCTTATAAATTTTACAAAGAAAGCGAGTAGGAAGATACCTAAAACATTTCCATAGAAAATGGAACCAATAATATTGACAAGCTGAATTAAATTTTCAGCAAGATTGGCTACACATGCAATCCCAATGGCTAAAATTCCCCAACCTAAAGTAAACCACTTAGAGGCCTTAACCATTTCAGTTTCTGATTTTTCTGATGTATTACGTTTATATAAGTCTATAGTTGTAGTTGATGCTAAGGCATTCAATTCGCTGGAGGTGCTAGACATTGCGGCACTTAATATGACTGCTAGTAATAACCCAATTAATCCTCGTGGTAAATTATTAAGAATGAAAGTAATAAACATGTAGTCTTTATCATTACTCTCCACTTTTATTTGTTGCTCTTCAGAAGCTTTTTTTATTAATTCTTGAGCTTCACTTCTAAGTTCATCATTAGCTTCATTTGCTAAGGCAATATATTTTGCAGCACTTTCATCACCAGAATTTATATAATTTGAAATGATGGTTTGTTTATCATTGAAAATCTTGGTTTGTTCTTGTTGGAGTTTTTCATAATCATTAGCATAAGATGATGATAAAACAACTTCAGTTGCCAAAGGATTAAAGTTAACAGGTGCTTGGTTAAACTGATAAAATACAAAGACCATAACACCTACTAGCAGAATAAAAAACTGCATAGGTACTTTTAAAAGTCCGTTAAACATTAAACCTAATTGCATTTCTTTAACTGACTTTCCTGATAAGTAGCGTTGCACTTGACTTTGATCTGTACCAAAATAGGAGAGCATTAAAAATGTTCCACCAATAATACCACTCCAAAATGTATAGCGATTGTTCAAATCAAAAGAAAAATCTAAGATGTCCATTTTTCCGCTAGCTCCTGCAATTTCCAATGCTTTTGTAAATGTGATGTTTTCAGGTAACTTATTCACAATTAGGATGAAAGCAATAATCATTCCTGTGAAAATCACAACCATTTGATGCTTTTGAGTTACGTTTACGGCTTTTGTGCCTCCAGAAACAGTATAGATAATAACAAGAATTCCAATGATGATGTTCAGCAACAATAAATTCCAACCTAATACAACGGACAAAATAATAGCTGGTGCAAAAATTGTTATACCTGCCGCCAAACCACGTTGTATTAAAAAGAGAATGGCTGTTAGAGTTCTTGTTTTTAAATCGAATCTGTTTTCCAAAAACTCATAAGCGGTATAAACTTTTAAGCGATGATATAATGGTATAAACACCATGCAAATAACTACCATTGCTATTGGCAATCCGAAATAGAATTGCACAAATCCCATACCGTCATTATAGGCTTGTCCTGGAGTAGAGAGGAAGGTAATAGCACTGGCTTGAGTTGCCATTACAGATAAACCTATTGTCCACCACTTTGAGGTATTACCTCCTTTTAAATAATCTTGTACATCTTTACTTTTTCTGGTTTTCCAAGTTCCATATAAAACAATGGTTAAAAGGGTAACCAATAAAATTGTCCAATCTAAAGTTTCAAGCTTTATAAAATGGTTCATATTAAGAAAATGTAGCAGTTAAAAAATAGAAGATAATAATGTAAATAGCATTGGCAACCAACACCAATGTGTACCAATTATTCCAACTCGCTTTTTGATACCTGTGATTTTCTTCCATATTAATCGTTTAGTTTTTTGTCTAAGTTAATATTCTCTTTTCCAATAGAAAGCATATTAGCAAACAACCTATATGCTCCAGATACGCCTTCAGGAAATTCTCTAAAAAAGCTTAAACCTGTATATATATAATGACCTTTACCATGTTTTGCTACCAATAAGCTTCCAGTTTTTGGTGATTCGCCTTTATCGTTGATTGATATTAGTGGTGTAAATTCGTCACTCCACGCATCAGGAAAATATAATCCTCGCTCTTGAGTCCAACCTTTAAAATCGTCTTCTGTGATTTTATTTGGAAAATTTAAAAGCTCGTGATCTGGATTTATAATTCGTACTTCAGCATTTTCGTCTGTAACTCTATCTCTTGATAATTTTAAGTCATATGGAGCAATATTATCTACTTTTATGCCTCTGCTTGTATTGTATTGCACAATCATATTGCCTCCTTGCTCTACAAAATCAAAAAGCAATTGTTGCTTGAATTTTAACTCGTCAACAATGTTATAAGCACGAATACCAATAACAACGGCATCAAATCTTGATAGGGATTCTGCTGTAATATCTTCAGGTTTTAGTTTTACTACGTTGTATCCAATTTGCTGTAAACTTTCAGGAACCACATCGCCTGCACCTTCTATGTAAGCTATGTTTTCGCCTTTCTTTTTAATATCTAATCTTACGATTTTACTTTCGCTAGGCAATAGAACCGTTTGAAACGGGATGTGACTGTAATCTATCTCTATAAGTTCTTTCGAGTAAACTTTATCGCCTACAAAAACCTTTGGTGTTAAATAACCTTCGTTTTGATTTTTAGGAGGAATTACTGTAAAGGTTAGTGTTTGTTCTTCATCTTTATTAGATAAAGCTATTTTTTGTTTGTCTGGATAAACACTCCATCCTTCTGGGTGTTCCATTTGCACATACCCATCAAGATTATTTTTTCCTGCTTTTATTTTGACTTGAATATCGCGTTGCTTGTCATTTTCAAAAATGATAACTTTTTCTGTGATGCTTACAGATGCTTCAGGTATAACCTCAAAAGGTCTGTAAAGTTCACCTTTATCTGGTTCCGAGTATCTGTAAACCACATTTTTAGTAAAGTAAATAGGGACATTATTAATTAATAAATTGAACTTAACAGCGATGTCTCGTGGTGTTTCAGGAAGACCTATTAAATTTCTATCTTCAACATTATACATACCAAGTGTTCCCTTATTCTCTAACCAATATGGAGCTGTGTTCTTAGCGTTTTTTAAATCAACAGTTTCTTCAAAATCGAATTTATTATTAATTGATAAATCTATATTTTTACTAATGCCTTCATTTACGTTTGGAATATGGTAAGAAACTAAGTTAATTGGAATGTCACTCCTGTTAAGGACTTCTAAATTAAGTTTAACTTCGCTTGAATTACTTGCCGTTGGCGTATTTGAAGATGCCTCTAGATACAAACTAGCACAAGCTTGAATGATGGCTTTTATTTCTTCAGTTTTGATAGTTTTCCAATGCTTATCTTCTAATTTTTGAATGAGTTGATAAGCTTTCATTAAATCACTGATATGTTCTGATGGATTCTTAAAATTGAAATTAGCTTCAATCTTATTTAAAATATTTCCTATAACTGTTCCTCCTTTCACTCGATTCCATGATGTATCAATACCTGAGAATACATTTGAGTTATCTGGAAGGTCGCCTTTAAGAAGTTGAATATATTCTTCTTGAGAACCTCGTTGTGTTAATCTACCAAATCCTTGACATAAATGTTGGCTACTAGCCAATGAAGCGACTTCGTTGTTTGATAAGCCTTTTAATGGATAATAAACACCAATATCAATTTTAAGCATTCCCGTTTTGTCAGCTTTTTCAAAATTCTCTTGGCTACCATAAAACCACCAACCTGTATTAAAAAACAGGCGCTTTGGTTGCCATGTATCTACATATTTTAGTTGATCCGAAAACACAGATTTATCATTGACCAAATCAAAAGCCTCCATACTTAATAATGCAGAACTCGTATGATGACCGTGCGTTTCACCAGCACTATTATGGTCAAATCTATTGATGATAACGTCTGGTTTAAATTTTCTAATAGCCCAAACCACATCGCTTAACACTTTTTCTTTGTTCCAAATAGTTAAAGTCTCGTCTGGATGTTTTGAGTAACCAAAATCATTAGCTCTTGTAAACATTTGTTCACCTCCATCAATACCTCTCGCAGCTAATAATTCTTGAGTTCTAATAACACCAAGTAATTCTCTTAGTTCTGGGCCTATTAGGTTTTGACCACCATCGCCACGAGTCAGAGATAAATATGCTGTTCTGGCTTTCACATGATTTTCCATATAGGAAATTAAACGTGTGTTTTCATCGTCTGGATGTGCAGCAACATATAGGACTGAACCTAGAAAATTCAGTTTTTGCAAAGCTTCATAAATCTGAGAAGTGCTTAGTTTTTCCGGTTGTTGTGCTTGCGAATAAAATATAAGAATGACTGTGAAAAGTGAGGCTAGTATAGTCTTTTTCATTATTTACAGGTTTGTTGGTAATCAAATATATAAAAGAATGAGAGCGAAAAAGGTGCTTTTAAAGTTATTTTAACTTATAACCATTTTTTACGCCTGAAGTAAATTACCATTCCAATGACCATCATTATAAAAATTCCCCAAAGAATAAAATAACTGTATTTGTATTTAAGTTCAGGAATATAATCGAAGTTCATGCCGTAAATACCTGCGAAAAAAGTTAATGGAATGAATATCGATGCCATGATAGTAAGTACTTTCATGACTTCATTCATTTTATTGCTAATGGTAGTCATGTACATATCCATTAAACTCCATACCATTTCGCGATAAATATCAATGTTTTCAGATACTTGAATGATATGATCATAAATGTCACGGAAAAACGTCTTGGTTTTATCTTTTATTAGTGGACTTTCATGGCGTTCAATTCTACTAATAACTTCTCGAAGCGGAAAAATAGCACGTCTAACCCGTAAAATTTCACGTTTTAAATCTTGAATTTGCCTTGTAATGTTATCATCTTGGATGCCATCAAAAACATCAGATTCTAGGTCTTCAATTTTATTCCCGAGAGTTTCTATAATAACAAAGTAATGGTCAATTACAGCATCTATTAAAGCATAAAGCAAGTAATCAGAATCCATGGTGCGAATTCTTCCTCTTCCATGACGAATACGTTCTCTAACTGTATTAAAAACGTCGCCTTCAGATTCTTGAAACGTAATGACGTAACTTTTTCCTAAGATGAAACTCACTTGTTCTGAAACAATGGTGTCGTTATCATCATAATAGAGCATTTTTAAGACAATGAATAGATAGTCTTCATATTCATCAATTTTTGGTCTCTGAGCTGTGTTTACAATATCTTCTAATACTAAGGGATGGATATCGTAATGATTTCCAATTTTTTCAATTGCACCAACGTGGTTCAAACCATTTATATTTAACCATGAAATAGGAGAGGATATCTTATAAGCAAAAGCTTCTTCTACATTTGGTAATTCTTTTTCTTGGTAAGTTTCCTTGTTATAATTAAAGGATTCGATAAAAAGTTTTTGTTCAACTTTTTTACCAGTGTAAACCATTGCACCTGGAGCAAGACCTACTTTTTTATTTTGAATTTTTGCACGTTTCTTTTTTGTCTTCGCCATAATGAATACTTATGCATTAAATATACTATTTATATGGCATCACTACCATCATCAATAGCATCTTTTTCAACTAAAGTAACTGCTTTTTGTAATATTAAGTTGTTTGGGTAAGTCACAAGGTCACCATTATCTTGTCTCAAATGCAATTGAAAAGCTCTAATATCTTCAATTACAGCTTCAACAGGGAAATCTTTGTCATGAATTTTTATTTTGTCTCCCACTTTATAAGGAAAAGAGAAAAACATAATGACTCCAGATGTTATATTGCTTAAAATGGACCAAATTGCAAAAAGGGCAATACCAATCACAGCAAATACTGATGAAAAGACCAATGATAAGTCTTTGGGTTCTGCTCCAAAAATAAAGGCTTCAATGAGTAATGCTATTAAAACCAAGGTTACAATAGCATATCTATTAATTAAATTGATTCGAGCTTCATTAATTCCGCTTTTTCTTCCAATTTTTCGGAGTGCCGCATGAAGTATATACCTAAGAATAAGAACAATAGTTATTACAACTAAAGTGAGTATTAATTCGTTTTGATAATTGGAAAAAAAATGCTTCATGAATAAGTGTTTTTACAAAGATAGATAGCATTTAGTAATAAAAAGAGAAATAAATTATTTATTAGCAAATTCAATAAGTGTATCATAAACCAAATGCACTGGTAAGCCCATGACATTAAAATAAGAACCTTCAATGTTTGTTACACCAATTTGGCCAATCCATTCTTGAATACCATAAGCACCAGCTTTATCCATTGGGTTAAAATGATGCACATAATACCAAATCTCTTCGTCTGAAAACTCTTTAAAGGTGACCTTGGTTGTATTGTTAACAGTTTTCTCTGACTGAATCGTTTTAAAACACACAGAGGTAATGACTTCATGAGTTTGATTGCTCATTGATTTTAGCATTTCAAAAGCCTCTTGTTCAGTTCCAGGTTTTCCAAGAGCTTTGTTGTTATGCCAAACTATAGTGTCACTTGTTATAAGGATATCATTGGTTTGCAATTCATTTTCAAATTGAAGTGATTTAAGTTGAGCTAAATAATCGCTTATTTCAAAATGCCTTAACCTACTTGGATAATCTTCTTTAATAGGTTTTAAACGCACTTCAAAATCGATACCTAAGCCTTTAAAAAACTTTTGTCTTCTTGGTGAACCTGAAGCTAAAATGATATGATAATTTTTAAGTTTTTCTCTCAGCATTACCTTAAAATCAATGGGTAAAGTAGTATGGACATTATACCAAAAAACATTATAAATTTAAGTAAAATTGATAAAAAGCTAAGCTCTTTTTTTGTTTCAGCACTAAATGCTTTGATTGTGAAATAGAGTAGTGGAGCAATAATAAAAATTAAAAAATAGCCAACAGCAATGTAGTGCTTGTACAAATAAGTGATAACATAAAAAGCCACGGCGAATAATGGAATAAGTGATAATGCGAAAACAACTTTTAGCGAGCGTTCTCTTCCTATTACAATTGGCAAGGTTTTCATTTCTGCTTTGTAATCGCCATTAATGTCTTCAATGTCTTTTACCATTTCTCGCAATAGATTTATCATAAATGCAAAAATGGAGTAATCAAAAATTATTTTGAAAAAGGTTAATTGAGTCTCTCTGTTTTGTTCAGTAATTACTGGCAATAATTCAAATAAGCCCACTATTATAAGACTTATTGCTACTAAGAAGGATATCAGTAGATTGCCAAATAAAGTGGTTTGTTTTAGGTAGGTTGCATAAATGTATAATAATGCTGAAATAATAACGAATATTGAAGAAAATCCACTTCTGCCGACAAGATTTGAAATATAAAAACCAAGTCCAACACCCAAAATTGTTAATAGGATATACATATTGAATGCAGCTTTCTCAGAAATGCTATTACCAACAATAACTTTATCTGGTTTGTTGACTAAATCTGTTTCAATATCATAAATGTCATTAATGACGTTTCCAGCGGCAGCAATGCATAAAGTGGCCAAAACCAACAGGCTAAAACCAAAATCGTTTAAGGTAAAACGGACGACTTCAAAGGGTTCAAGAAGTGCATATTTAATAAGGAGCTGAACTAATGCAATAAGCAGAAGGTTTTTCCAACGAATGAGTTTAAAAAAACTAATCATATTTTGCATCAAAATTGTTGTTCCACTTTCCTTGTACTTTCATAACTTGCTCAATAATATCTCTAACAGCTCCTTTGCCACCATTTTTATGAGACACATAACTGCTTATAGCTTTAATTTCTGGAACAGCATCTTGCGGACAACAAGGTAAACCTACCATTTGCATAACTTTTAAATCTGGAATATCGTCTCCCATATAAAGAACTTGATTCTTGTTAAGATTTAGAGATTTAAAATAGTCGTTTAAAGTATTTACTTTATCATGAACTCCTAAGTGTATATCTTTAACTCCAAGGCCTTGTAAACGCAATCTGACACCTTCATTGCTTCCACCAGAAATAATACAAATATGATAACCGTTATCCACAGCAGTTTTAATGGCATAACCATCTTTAATATTCATTGTTCTTAGCATTTCACCAGAGGTCGTTACTGTTACTGTGCCATCAGTAAGCACACCATCTACATCAAAAATTAGTGCAGTAATGTCGTTAAGGTATTCTTTATAACTTTTAGATTCCATGCGTTTCTTTTATGGCTTTGGTTAATAGTATGTAAATGTCTTTATGAATTTCTTTATCTAAAGTAGCTAAATGTTTCTTAATGGTTTTTTTATCATTACGTTTTGCTGGACCTGTTTGCGCCATGAATGGCGATAAAGTGTCAACTTTTTTGGCAGTTTCCTTTATCAATGGCTTTAGGATGTTGAAATCGACACCTTCAGATTCTGTTATTTCATGAGCGACTCTGTACAATTGATTGGTGAAGTTATTTACAAAAACAGCAGCGAGATGTAAAGCCGCTCGTTGAGGCGAATTGACTCGATGATAAGGGCTTCCGATGGCAATTGCTAAATCTTTCAATACATGATAATCAGCTTTGTGTTCAACTTCAATGCAGATAGGAACATCGTTAAAGTTGAGTTCAGCATTTTTTGAGAAGGTCTGTAAAGGGTAAAAAACACCACGACGATTTTTCTTATCAAGATGATGCAAATTCACACTACCTGAAGTGTGAACAATCAATTTATTAGAAAAAGGTAATTGCTCAGATATCTCAGCAACAGCATCGTCACTTACAGCAATAATATAAATATCAGCTTCTTTAAAAAGCGAGATATCATCAAAAATATCAACATCATTTTTAAACATTTGCAAATGTTCTAAATGTCTGTTATACCATTGATTCACTGTTATTTCAACTGAAGCTGAAAATACTTTGTATAAATGTTGTGCAACGTTTCCCGCACCTAATATCGTTACGATAATCATAGTGCTAAAATACACATATAATCATTTTACTTTATAAAAAAAATAAAATGTTTAGGTTGCGCATGAAATCGTCACACTGTGTGTATGACCGTTTTCTGTTGTCGAACTTACTACAACTTGTTGATTGTTTGCTAGTGTACTAAAATTTGCGGCTGTAACTGTGACCTCGTGAGAATGACCAGCGCTACCAGTAATGTTATAGGTTTTTTCTACACCTGCGTTCACATCAGCTACTGATACGCTTAAAGAGTGCCCATGATTACCTCCAATATTGGAGTTAGTGCCATTCGCAATACAATTAGGTTCATTGCCTTGATTATTGTTAGTTTCAGAATCATCCGAACTAGAACAATTCAAGAGCAAATAAGCTGGAGCAGCTAATATAAGAGCTCCTGCTGTTTTTTTAGGAATGTTTTTCTATTCATTTTGCTTATTTTAATTAATAATTAGCCGCTTTTATATATATAACAACTAACTTTAAGTTATTCCTTTAAACATTGCTAAATTTGTATGAAGTTAATAGAGAATTTAATGAAAGAAAAATCTGATATTAAATCAAGACGTGACGTTAATATTTTGGTGACTAAATTTTATGATAAAGTCAGAATTAATGAGACTCTAGGGCCTTTTTTTGATCGCATAGAAGATTGGGATGAACATCTTGAGAGGCTTACAACTTTTTGGGAATCTAGCTTATTTTTGCAAACCAAATATTACGGCAACCCATTAGAGGCCCATGTAAAAGCAGATCGAGAACACGATTATGAAATTAATGAGTATCACTTTGGCGTCTGGCTCAATTTATGGCACGAAACCATTGATGAATTATTTAGTGGAGAAACAGCAGATAATGCCAAACGTAGAGCACGTAAAATGGGAACCTTTCTTTACATTAATATTTTTCAAGCTCGTCAATAATTACAGTGTTAAAAGATTTCGATTTAGAGAAGTTTTAAAACAAAAAGCACTAAATTTGCACGACTTAAAATAGACGATTCTCGCTATGCTTAAAAAACTCTCCAATATTCTGTTTTCAACCAGATTAACAGGCACCTTATTTCTCATTTTTGCACTATCCATGATTATTGGAACTTGGATGGACGCTGGACAAGATACATCGCCTACACCTTATTCTCGTACCCTGATTTATAACGCTTGGTGGTTTGAAGCTATCATGGCAATTTTTGTAATTAATTTTATAGGAAATATTTTCAGATATAGGTTATTACGCAAAGAAAAATGGGCCACATTGACTTTGCATTTGGCATTCATTTTTATCTTGTTGGGTGCTTTTGTAACACGTTACATTAGTTTCGAAGGAATGATGGCTATTAGAGAAGGAGCTACCGAAAACACGTTTTTAAGTCAAAAAACATATGTGACCACTTACATTGATGGCGATTATGTAGTTGATGGACAAGCACAACGCAGAGTTAGACACGATGAGGTTGACTTTTCAGGACGATTGAATAATAAATTCTCGTATACCACAGATTATAATGGCCAGCCAGTTCAAGTTGAGTTAGTTGATTTTATTGCTGGTGCTGAAGAAGATATTATTCCAGATGAATCTGGAGAAGAATACCTTAAAATTGTTGAAGCTGGTGCTGGTGCACCACACAATCACTTTTTAAAAGCTGGGCAAACACAAAGTATTCATAATGTACTGTATACTTTAAATAACCCAACGGATGGAGCTGTAAATGTTGTGTTTACAGATTCTACACTTACTATACAATCTCCTTTTGAAGGAGAGTTTATGACCATGGCAACTGGTCAGCAAGGGCGTTTAGTAAAAGATAGTATTCAACCACTGACATTGCGATCACGATATATAATTGGAAATCAAACTTTGGTATTTCCAAAACCAGTAGTAAGAGGAAAATTTGATATTGTAAAAAAATCTCAATTGCTTAAGAATGACGAAGATGGAATTGCTTTAAAAGTAACTGCAAATAATGAAACTCAAGTAGTAAAACTTCTGGGAGGCAAAGGCACTAATAATGCTTTTAAACAAGTGAAAATTGGTGGTTTGGATTTCGCATTTAAATATGGTTCAAAAGTATTAGAGTTGCCATTTAGTATCAAACTCAACGATTTTATTGCTGATCGTTATCCAGGGACTCAAAACAGTTATTCGTCCTTTGCTAGTGAAGTGACCCTTATTGATGAACAGGAAGGTAGTTTTGACTATCGTATTTATATGAATAACATTTTAGATCATAGAGGATATCGCTTTTTTCAAGCCTCTTTCGATCCTGATGAAAAAGGAACTATATTATCTGTAAATCATGATACTTTAGGAACAGGCTTAACCTATTTGGGATATTTTCTATTATACTTTGGTTTGTTGGCAATTATTTTTGCAAAGCACACACGTTTTGACGACTTAAGAAAACAACTTCTAAAGATTAAGAATAAAAAAGCCAAGTTACTGGCTATCTTTTTTGTTGCATTTTCCATTTCAGGTTTTGCTCAAGCGGAACATTCTGAGGATGATGGACATGATCATTCTGTGCCAACGAAATATCAAATAGATTCCATTTTAAAAGTGAATATTACGCCAAAAGCGGAAGCTGAAAAGTTTGGTAGAATGGTGATTCAGGATTTTGATGGACGAATGAAACCTGTGAATACCTATGCTTCTGAATTACTCAGAAAATTAAGTAAGGATGACACTTACGAAGGTTTTGATGCCAATCAAGTTTACTTGTCTATTCATGAAAGTCCGTTTTTATGGTATAACGTTCCAGTGATTTATTTAAAAGCCAAAAAGGCTGATACAATAAGAAATCTTATTGGAGTTTCAACGGATCAAAAATATGTGACTTTGGCTGATTTCTTTACCGTTAATGGAACCTACAAACTGGCACCTTACTTGGAAGAGGCTTATAAAGCGCAAGTGCCAAATGCTTTTCAAAAGGAATTTAAAGAAACGGATCAACGTGTCAATTTACTTTATAATACAATTGATGGTAGAGACTTAAAATTATTTCCCGTTCCAGATGACGAAAACAATACATGGATAGCACCAAAAGATTATCAAGAAGGAACCCATCAAATAAAAGATTCGCTCTACGGAAATTTTATAAACACTGGTTTTAAAGCCTATTTATATATGCTAAATCAAGGCAAACAAACTGGAGATTACACAGAAAGTGACAGATTATTGGATGCTATTAAAAAGTCTCAAGCAAAATATGGGTCTGAAGTGATGCTCTCAGATGATAAAATTAACGCAGAGTTACTTTACAACAAATACGATGTGTTTAAAAAACTTTTCAGTTGGTATATGTATGCTGGAACATTAATGTTTATTCTACTTATTGTTCAAATTTTTAAAACTAGAAACAAAACCGTTGATGTTGCGATTAAAGTGTTTAAGTATATCATTTTGTTTTTATTTGTGATACATACGCTTGGTTTAATAGCACGTTGGTATATTTCAGGTCATGCACCATGGAGTGACGCATACGAATCTATGATTTATGTGGCTTGGGCAACCATGTTGTTCGGATTATTGTTTGGCCGAAAAAGTGATATTACCTTTGCATCCACTGCATTTGTGGCCTCAATGATACTCATGATTGCACATTGGAACTGGATGGATCCAGCCATTGCTAATCTTCAACCAGTACTTAATAGTTATTGGTTAATGATTCATGTTGCCATTATTGTTGGTAGTTATGGTCCATTCACTTTAGGAATGATATTAGGCTTAGTGAGTTTGTTGTTAATGATTTTCACAAATAAGGAAAATAAAGACAAAATGTTGCTTAACATTAAAGAACTGACAGTAATCAATGAAATGTCGCTTACGGTTGGCTTGGTTATGTTAACCATTGGAAATTTCTTAGGAGGAATGTGGGCAAATGAAAGTTGGGGACGATATTGGGGCTGGGATCCAAAAGAAACTTGGGCATTAATTAGTATTATGATTTATGCTTTTGTAATTCATATGCGATTAATTCCAGGATTGAGAAGCAGATGGACGTTTAATATTTGGTCTGTCGTTGCCTTTTCATCAATTATTTTTACGTATTTCGGTGTAAATTTCTATTTAGCAGGATTACATTCTTATCAATCAGGACAGCAAGTTGGAAGCATTAAGTTTATTGCAATTGCTGTATTTATTGTATTTGTTATTGGGTTATTATCTTATAGAAAGTATAACAGATATTTTAAAAAATCTTGATTTAAACTCAAATTATTTTTTGATGACTAATTTTTAGTATATTAGAAATCAAATAATAAACATGAAATTCATTAAAAAACTGGGCATAGCTAACGCATTAATGTTAGTGTTGTGTGCTTTAATTATTCTTGTTTCCGAATATCTATTTTTATCTGGAGACGAGTTGCATGGCATTTTTATTGGACTATGGGCTCCAATGCTTCTAGGATTATTAATCTTTTTTAAATTGATACAAAATGGTAGCAAATGATATAATATTATATTTTTCTATTTTCGTTTCTGTTTGCGTAACTATTTGGGCAATTGTATTAATAAGAACTTATGATGGCATTGATAAAAAAGAATAGTCTAATAATATTAGCTTTATTATTTTTAACTGGTTGTAAAAATCAAGAAAATAACAACAGCAACGAGACTTTTTCAATTAAAATAGACACACTACAAGGAACATCCTTTTTTAATAACCCACTAGTTAGAAGGCAGGTAGATGCCAAAAAGGATTCGGTTCAAATTGCTAATTATAATGAAGCTTTAAATCGCTATAATGATGATTCATTAAGTGTAGATAATATAGTTTGGCTTGGTCGTAGAATTGCTTATTTAGGAGATTATAAAAAGGCCATTGAAATATACACTAAGGGTATTAATCTTTTTCCTGAAAACCCTAGATTTTATAGACATCGAGGACATCGATATATAACCTTGCGTCAATTGGACAATGCCATAATTGATTTTCAAAAAGCAGTTCAGCTTATTGATGGAAAAGAGGATATGATTGAGAAAGATGGCATTCCTAACTCACAGAATATTCCATTAAGCACATTACATAATAACATTTGGTACCATTTGGGTTTGGCTTATTACTTAAAAAATGATTTACCAAATGCACTTGGTGCCTTTCAATCTTGTTTGGAAAGTTCTAATAACGACGATATGCAAGTCGCCACTAGGCATTGGCTATATATGATTTTTAGACGCATGAATTTACCAGAAGAAGCTCAATTAGTGCTTGATCCAGTTCATAAAGAAATGACTATTATTGAAAATGAAGCTTATTTTAATTTGCTGTTGTTTTACAAAGGAGAGTTAACCATTGAAGAAGTATCTGGAAATAATTCAACAGGATCAAGTGAAGCTGCCAAATATGGTATTGCCAATTGGCGTCATTACAATGGCGAAATAAGTGAAGCAAAAAAACAGTATCAACAGCTAATTGATAATGGAAATTGGGCTGGATTTGGATACATAGCTGCTGAAGCTGATTTAAGCAGAATGAAGTAAAGTTTGCACTATTTGTCAAATTCAAATTAATTTTCAATATTTGCTTTACTATGATTGTTTAAGTAAACTTCCATGCCGTCGAGTTCTTTTTCGACCCTTCATTGCTAAATGCCTTAAGTGTTTGGCTAAGTTTATATTTAATCATCATATATGTCATCCAATCCTATTTCTATAAAAAAATTTTTCAAGTACTTCAAAATTGCTGTTTCTGGCAAAGAAGAGAGTTTCACGACAGGAAGTATTCGTCGTGCCATTTTCATGCTCTCTATTCCTATGATCTTAGAGATGCTTATGGAATCCATTTTTGCAATCGTTGATATTTTCTATGTCTCACAAGTTAGTGTTAATGCTGTGGCCACTATAGGTTTAACCGAATCTGTAATCACACT
>Ga0098073_1000115_pt1 | contig 31003 bp, 17 predicted proteins | sample 31_taG_FD_75060 | JGI IMG/M metagenome (GOLD analysis project Ga0098073, IMG submission 75060) | Marine viral communities from the Gulf of Mexico - 31_GoM_OMZ_CsCl metaG | ecosystem: Environmental > Aquatic > Marine > Oceanic | place: Gulf of Mexico | collected 2015-07-12
CAATCAAACGACCAAATTCTAACAGCTTACAAAACACTTGGTAATGGAAAAATAGCGACATCTGCTTTAGAAAACACGTATCAACTTGTTTTGAATGGCAATACGAACGTATATCAAACCCTTTGGTCTGAAACCATTAACGCTTTGAGCAAAAAAAACATACCTTCAGCACATTGGGAAGCAAGTGACCAATTGATTTTTAAAGATGAACCTTTTTCATTTCGTCTGAGAACTCTTTTAGAAAAACCAAAAACTTTAGATGAACAGAATGATCTCATTCCGCTCATTAACGACATTAACAATAGTCAGGTTTGGAGAGGGAAAACATATCCTAAAGCATTAGGCTGGCAAAGCATGAAATTAGAACAAGATTCAACACAAATGTTTCATTTTTATGTGATTGATACCACTAAGTGGAAATCTATGAAGTCACATAAAACCTTTGAAGCTAATAAAAGACAGTTTGAAACTTCAAAGACGGAAAGTGAACCGTATACAACACGTCAACCAATGACCTTACTTTGGCTATACTTACTCTTCCTTTTATGCATTGGTTACTTATGGCTTGAACCAAAGCTTTAATATTCTGGGACAATTCATCAACTGTGGAATACTTTTTGTTAAAGAGATATAAAATTGTAAGAAAGTTTCGTTAATAATTAAGTTATTATTTCGACCAATCATACAAAGGATTATATTTGACAAGTCAAAAGCACTAACACATTTATGAGATTTATTGCCTTTACAATTCTATTTTTTTCCTGCATGCTATGGCATAATGTATATGCACAAATTGATGTTAGTCAAGGTGGATTTAAGATAAGCGCAATAGACAGTGCTAAAGTTGAACTACCAAAAGATGCGCGTTTAAAGCTCTCACCTATTGTGGGTTTAAGCAATAAAAACATAAGACCAAAAATTAATTTTACAGAATTAAGCGAACCTTTTAAGAAGAAATCTGGTGTTAATATGGTGCAAAAAAGCGATTTGGTACAACCTACTTGGATAATCAAACAAAAGTTTAGTGAAGACCAAAAGGATTTAGCTCAATTTAGCAAAGATTACAACTTAGGAGAACTCTCAACAAAATCAAAAATTATTGTAATAAAATGCAGAGATCATGAGTATGTTGATGGTGATAGGATTAAACTCATGCTAAATAATGCTGTAATTCATCCTAACATTGTTTTAAAAGGTGACTTTTTTGTTATTGATGTTGATTTAGTTGAAGGTTACAACAGCATCAACTTTGTGGCTCTTAATGAAGGAACTTCGAGCCCCAATACTGCTCAGTTGCAAGTTTTTGATCAGGACGGAAATCTTTTAGCTTCTAACAAATGGCTTATAAGAACTGGCTACAAAGCAAGTTTAACAATTTACAAGGAGTCGAACTAGGTTGTTTCTTTATGAACAATATTTACAGGAATTTTTAAGGTCCTATGTCTTATGCCTGCGTCTTTATCTTTTAAATTATCAATTATCATTTTCAAGGCGTTCTCTCCAATTGTTTCAGCATTTTGGTTTACATAAGACAGTTTAGGTACAGACAAGTTTGATACTTGCTCATCAGTAAATCCAATTATACTAACATCTTTCGGTATATGATAACCTATACTATGTGCTACATTTACCGCGATCGTTCCTGTTATGTTATCTGCGGAAATAACAGCATCTAAGTTATTATTGCTTAACAAGGTTTTAATTTGAACTTGATAATCTTTATCATTATCAATAATTAATATCAGATCTTTTAAATTTAGATGATTATGTTCATTGAGCGCATTTTCAAAACCCATGCGCCTTAATTTACCTACATTTAAATCTTCAATAGTACTTATAAATGCGAAACTTGTCCTCCCATTTTCAATTAACATCTTAGTGAGGTCATAGGCTGTTTTGAAATCATCAATCATAACCTTATTACAATCAACATTACTAAGGTTTCTGTCAAACATCACTAAAGGTATATTTTTATTTATTAGAGCTTTAATATGTTGATTTGAACTTGAAACTAAAGTTTCTTCTGATACGGCTAAAATAAATCCATCTACACTTCCATTAGATAATATGGATATACTTTCTTCTTCCTTATCTAATTGTTCATTTGTTACACAAGTAATTATACTGTAACCTAATTTTGTGGCTTCGTTCTGTATACCAAATAATGCTCTTGCGAAAAAGCGATTTAAAATGTTCGGAATAATAACACCAATGGTTTTGGTTTGACTTTGCTTTAAACTTAGTGCTACTTTATTGGGCTGATAATTTAATTCTTTTGCAAGTTTTTTTACTTTCTCAATAGTATCCTTGCCAATTTCGTCACTGTCGCTTAAGGCCTTTGAAACGGTAGAAACAGATACATTCAACTGTTTTGCTAAATATTTAAGAGTAATCATTTATTAAACAAATTTATTTAAATGAGTATGTTTCATTTATGCTGAACTTTGAAAACCTAATTTTTGACCAATTTAATATTAGATTGCCTATTAGCAGTAACAATCTTCGCAAAATAAACACCCTTTGAAAGCGCAGTATTTTCAATTATTGCTATTGCACTATTAGGTTTAGATACAAATACTTTTTTACCTAAAATATCATATACAATTATGGATTGAATAATCTCATTTTGTGTATGTAAATTCCAAATTTCTTTCGAAGGATTTGGAAATACTTTAAGTGTCTTTAAATTTAAATCATCTATTCCTAATGCACAATTATCACCAACTTCGTAGCTAAAATATTTAGTCACAGCCAAACCTCCTGCAAACGCAAACTTACATGCGTAACTAATTGTTGTTCCTGGTGTTTGTCCATTTATCGTAGCCGTAAATATATTACCACTTACATTTGTCATAGATGTTTCATTAAAGGGATTTTCTCTCCACAAATAAGCTATAACACCTGTTTTATTGTCTAATAATTCAAAAGTAAATGTTACATCAGTTCCTGAGGTTTCAAATGTGTAATTATATCCTATTTCAAAAGATCCCTGTTGAGATTCAGAAGAAGTACCAGAACAATCTGTATTGGTATCTGGACTTGTAGTTTCTGAAATTATTATTGGGCTATTACTTGCAATATTTCCTGCAAGGTCCTTGGCAGTAATTGTAAACGTGTATTCCGTATCTGGAGATAAGGCTGTAATAAAAGTAGATTTTTCAATTCCAGAAATTCCAGAAACACTTTCAATTTCTCCATTGTATGAAATATCATAAACTATTGCACCTGAATTATCATCAGCATTTAATAACAACTCTAGGGAAGTAGATGAAATTGTACCAAAAGACGCTGTAAAATTTGTCGGTGCTTCTATGTCATTACCTTCACTGCAGTCTGAGCCTACAACATAATCAATATACTCTGTAACTGATAATCCGCCAGCAAAAGCAAACTTACATGCATAACTAATGGTAGCTCCCGCAGTTTGACCACTTATTGTTTTTGTAAAAATATTCCCTGAAACATTGTCCATTTGAAATTCCATAAACGGAGATTCTTGCCATAAATAGGCTACTACTCCAGTTTTGTCAGTATCTAATAATTCAAAAGTTATTATAACATCTGTACCAACTGTTTCAAACGTACTTTTATAACCTATAGAAAACGAACCTTGTTGTGCTGATGTCCCTGTTTCTGTACATGAATTTATTTCTTGTACCGAAATATTAACTATTGATGATGTTGTCGTTCCAGAGTCATTATCTGTTGCTTTAGCAGTAATTTCGTGATCTCCAAGGCTAGCTCCAGACCATATTATACTATATGGTAAAGTTGTATCTTCACCAATTTTTGTTATTCCATCATAAAATTCAACTACAGAAATGTTACCATCCAAATCACTGGCTGTAGCCTCAATACTAATATCAGTACCTTCAGTAAAAGAACTATTGTTACTAGGAGAAGTTATTGCAATAGTTGGATTGGTATTTCCATTTGTTGATACAATTATTAATACTGAACTAGTTGATGAATGTGAACCATCATTAACAGTTAATTTAATTTTATAAATTCCTTCTTCTAAATTTGATACTTCAGGTGATTGTAAGGCATTATCATTAAAAACAATTGTGGATGGACCATAAATCTGTTCCCAATTATAATTTAAAACAGGAGTGTCATCATCGGTACTTAATGATCCATCTAAAGTTGTTGTTGTCTCTGGTAGAACAACTGAAACATTCTCTCCTGCGTCTGCAACCGGTGGTGAATATGTTAGTGGGCTGGCGTAAGAAAAGGTCATTTTTCCAAAATTAAATTCACCATTAGATACAAATAGTCGTAATATTTGTTCTCCTTTATTTAACTCTAAATTATTAACAATTTTTGTTGACCAAGAATCCCACCCTCCAGTGTTAGTTAAAGAAATATCAGGACTAACTTTAATGCCGTCTATTTCGAAATAAAAGGGACCTCCTCCATTTGGGTTTCCAGAAGTATATCTTAAAGATAAATCATAATTTCCAGCAGTTTGAATATTGACAGTATACTCTAGCCATTCACCGGCAGAAATCCAACCTACCGTTTTCCCCTCAGAAGCATGAGAGGTTGCATCAACATATTCGTTTATTCTAAAATCACCTTGATTATCTGCGGTAAGATCTAAATAAGCGATATTTTGTCCTATTCCACCTTCAAAAACATCGTAATGTCCTGCTTCAATTATTCCAGGGATTTCAATAGCAGTATTCAAATAAGGCACTTGTTCACCAACTTGTATATTTACAATATTAGAAACATTGAAAGCAGTATTTTGATAAATTTTTGCAAACATTCCATGTGCACCTAATGACAGGTTTAATGCTTTAAACTCATAAGGAGCTGTCGTATCTTCACCCAATAATGTTGAACCATCAAAAAATTCAACTTTTGTTATGCCTGTGCCAGAAGTTGCCACGGATAAATTGACACTCCCATTTGGAAAGGCTTGATAAAAATCTGAAGAAATAACGCCTGAGACATTCACATCTTTACTTGTTGACATTGAATTTGCTGGTACATTGAGTGTAAATCCGTCTGAAAAAGTAACTATAATTGGAACATCAGAATAATTATGTGCAACATAAGTTTTATCACCATCTTTATTAAAAACAGCTGCAACTGGATAATCGGCAGTAATTGATGCCTCAATTTTGCCCATGGCATTCATGGCATGGATCCAATGATAAGTTTGTGCATCAGATATTCCAAATTTTAATCCTCGATTTGGATACGCATCATATAGTTCTATCGCCTTTTCTGGGTCTAAAAATGATAAATACTTCCATATTGTATCGTGCCAAAGATTTGGGTTAGTTTCAGTATTGTTTAATATTCCGGTATGAATTTGTAATTCATCCCAAATCTTTTGAACATAAGCAGTATTTTGACCTAAATATAAAGAGCCTCCATGCATGGGATATAACTCGATTCCATAAGATGCTTCTATATCATTTGTCCAAAAAGTACCATTGTCATATGAGTTTCCCCAAACTCTGGAAACTAGGCTATATTCCTGGTTAGCTTGAAAATTTCGCTCATACATATCAAACCAATACTCTTCAATTGCAGTTTGCTCAGTTGTATAAATATAAATTCCTAAATCTCTAATTACATCGTTTTCAGTAATTGTTCCCCAATGAATTAAAGAGGATGCAAATTGCATACTTTCAGAAGTTGATTCCTGATCATTCCCTTGTGGAAAAGTTGCAAAACCATTTGCCCAACTGTGTCCCGCATAAGGACTAAAGCTTCTTAAAAAAGGAAATTTATCATCATTTCTATCTGATGATGCCGCATCTCGTATTAAAAGATTTATCATTTCTCCCCAATCATTTGACCAGCCAGGTTCAAATTGTTCCATAAATGCAGCTGCATGGATAAAATATCCCCAATGAAAATGATGGTCATTTATATTTGTATCTTGTCCGTGACCAGAAGGGTATCCCAACAATGAAGACCAACTAGAATTATAATAAAATAAAAAAGCAACTTCTCCAGATTGGTATGTTAACCAATCTTCCAGACGTTCTTTAATTGTTGCAATCATCTTATCTCTTGCTTCGATGTTTCCTGTTTGATCTGCAATTCTGGCTGTTTGTATAAGTCTGTTCATTACTTGACCTTCATTGTAAGAATCTGTCCAAGTAGCCAAGGCATCATTTTCAATCAATGATATTTTATTATCCAATTCTGAAGGCGAAAATCCATCACTATAATTTGCCAAATATGGTAATGTAGGCAATATCCCTTTGTATGTGTTTTCTACAACAAAGTCATTACCATCTAAAGTTTTTATTTCTCCTCTAACTCCGTTGTAACTATAGCCAGTTGGTATTGCAGATCCAGCAGCAAGATTATTCCATTGGTGTGGCAAAAGACCTTGTAAAATATTTATCTCAGAGCCTTCTTTTGTCTCTGTAGTGATGCTGAAATTTGTTTGAACGACTCCATTAATTTCATTGTATGACCAGCTAGTTGTAGTATTTACTGGAAATACATATGCATATTTTTTGTATTCATTAGCAACAGTAGTTACATTAGATGTTACTAATGGTAACATAGCCATGGACCAATAATCATTACCGTTTAAATTAGAAGTATAAGTATTTCCTGATTGAGCCCAATTACTTCCAACAGGTGCATAAACTACAAAATCTGCCCCATACGATGCATTTTCTATAATTAAAACTTCGGCTGAAATTGTTACGGTTCCAGAATTTACCTTTATTTCAACTATATCGTCAGAATCCTTTTCAAAATAAATAAATGGCATACCAATGCCAGAAGTCGCTTGCAAATTGTTATCGCTATCACTCCAATTCATAGTCACAGTCCAGTCTGTGTAATCTGAAACCGTGGCCAAAGATGTATTTAAGCCTGATAATCCAACAGCAATTGGTGCCGAGTCTCCAATAACTCCCCAAGGTATATAGGTTACTACTAAGCCTTCATTAGTTGTTTTTAAGGTCATGGGATAATTGAATAAATTATCCGCATGATTTTCTTTAACTAATTTTGACCACCAATCGTTAGTTGGCACTGGCTTACCAATAGCATTCCCGCTAAGTTGTGGCGAACCCGAAGGAAAACCATTTCTTCCAGCAGCATCTGTTCCAGGAAAATTAGTTGTATAACTACCACTGCCAACTGGTACTTGTGATAACAAAGTCAATGAACTAAATAAAAGCATTAATAATAATGACTTTAAGAGTGTGTTTTTTAATAATGCTTTCATAATTTATTTTTTATAAAAAAAGCGCATAAGTATAAGTTATGCGCTTTAATTTCACATTTAACAATAGATTAGTTTTTAACCAATCTTAAATTTGATTCTCCATTAATAGTTTTTACCTTTGCAAAATACAGACCATTTGAGAAATTAATACTATCAATTATTGCTTGACTTGCATTAGGCTTTGAACTAAAAACTTCTTTACCTAAAACATCATAGACTGCAATAGATTGAATATTTTGGTTATTTGTATTTATATTCCAAACATTATTAGTTGGGTTTGGAAATGCCTTAACTTGAGATAATTCAAAATCATTGGTACTTAAAACCACTGGTTCAACAACAACACTGCCCCAATCATCAGCTGGATTAGCATTTAATCCATTTACTTCGAAGCCATATTGAACTGTACCAGTTGCTAATTCAGCTGCAGTTGCTGAAATAGTAAAAACTCCTGTCGATGATGTTAAATCAATCGATTTAAAAAAACCTCCTCCGGTTCCAACAGTCTTAATAAAAGCAATTACAGAGTATCTTGGGTTATCTAAATCATTAGAGGTTATATCAGCGGTAAAAGTTAAATCACTCCCATTTAACGTTCCGCCTGCATCTTCAAGATAAGTAATTGCCGTCATGGTTTTGTTACCATCAGGTCCAGCACCACCATTATTCCTCCAAAATGCATCTCCAGGATTATCATTATATGTATTAACATTAGGACTTAGTTCAATCGAACTAGCAGTTACTGCAGTAGCCAAATCACTAACACCCCAAGGTTGATCAAAAATATAACCTCCACCATCTGTTGGTGAATTAAATACAACCATATAACCAAAATAGTTTCCTGGAGGTGTGCCTGTTACTTCAACAGTAACAGTATTCTGTGCATAACTAAATGCACACATGATAAATAACAATAAAGTAAATTTTTTCATAAATCTAATTTTTAGTTTAAATATTTTGTATTAATTAATCCCTTACAAGAACCGAATAATTATTCAATTCTATCGTTAAAACACCCATACAAAAACCATACAATCCAGTTTTTTTATCAATAAAATAGGGATAATCCTACACAACAAGAGCAATTTATAAGAATTAATACTTTAGTTGCTCATTTTTATCCCAAATTCCCCAAAACGATCCTACATCACCTTCAGAGCCAACCTTCCAAGTTTCATCAAAAGAAGCAAAGTAAAACATTTCAATATTTTCCTCTCTAGACCATTTTTGAGCATTTATAAAGTATTTCAATGCATTTATTTCTGAAGGATAAGCTCCTTCTAAGTTCGTGCCTTCATTAGGCCATCCAGTTTCAGTAATAATAACACGCTTTCCGTTTCCAGCTTTCTTTGCTTTATGGAACATGTCTTTCATATAAAGTAACGAATAATCTTGATCACATCCTTCCCAAAATGGATAACAATTAGCGAGTATTACGTCACATATTTCAGTAATCGCAGGCCGATCAGAAAACTCATAATAAGCATCAACATAACCTATTGGGATGTTTTTTATTTCGCTTTTTGCATGAAGGATAAATTTGATTAATTCTTCTTCAGTCAAATCACCACGATACATCACCTCATTTCCAACCGCGGCTACATCAACAAAACCGCCTTTAGATAGTTCAATTAATCCTTGCATTTCTTTCTCGTTAATTTCAGGATCATCTCCTAACCAAGCACCTACTAAAGTTTTTAAGCCATATTCTTTAGCAATTTTAGGTATGAGTTCATTACCTTCTGTACAAGAAAATGAACGTATCCAATTAGTGTAAGGCTTAATAATTTCAATTCGCCTTCTTATTTGCTCTTCAGACAATATATCTCCTGGCGCCTGTCCATCCATATAAGGACTAAAACATAAACCATGAGTACCATTTTGCAATGTTTTTCTAAATAATTTTCTTAAACCTTCAATAGATACATCTTCATAATCTACTGCAGTTAATGCCAAAAATTTTTCTTCTCTCAGTGACATAATTTTTTATTATAAATTATAATTCTCCTCTACGTTTTATTAAAACTTCTTTTATTTCTCTTGATCTTTTTTCGTCTAAACTATAATTCCACATTACCCAAATCGCCATTGCCGCAGTAAAAGCTGGTATTATAATATCAGCAAATCGTAATCTTTGCATAGTCTCAGCTGTTTGAGTTACAGCTCCTTCATCAAAACCAACTAAACTTAAAATCGCACCACCAAGCACTAAAGCAATTGCTTGACCCAATTTTACAAACCACCAATATATTGCACCAAATGTTCCTTCTTTACGAGGCATACCATTTTTAAGTTCATCTAAATCACAAACATCGGCCGTCATACTCATCATAAGAGTAAACAAACCACCTAATCCAAAAGCCATAAATGGAATTGGTAAAAACATTAGCCATGGCCCTCCTTGAGTCAAATCCATACTAAACCATGACATACCAATACTATCTAAAAATGGATTAATTGTATCAAATACAGAACCAATAAAGCTATTTAAGCCTTGTCCAAAGCTAGAATTATTAAATTGGGCATTTAATGTATTATCAAAGCCCCACCATTTAAGTATGTAGCCCACAATAGAAATGACCGTTGAAATAACAAAAGCACTTCGCTTTCCCCATTTGTTTGCTATGCGTGAGATAATTGGAATTACCATGAAAGCAGTTACTAAGGCTGTAAATGAAGCAAACCATGCTGGCCATGTACCTGCCATTCCATAGTCTCCATTATAAATGTAAAAAACAATAATAAAAAAGCTAAATGATGCAACCATTTGAAACCCATTAAAAACTAAAAATGTAGCTCCGCATAACTTCATAAAAGGCTTGTTTTTAAATACTTCTTTTATACCTTGAAATAATTCCTTAAAACTAGAGGATAAAGTTTTAAGACTGATTTGTTTTCGGTTTTCCATTTTGCCTGCATCAATTCCTTTACAAAAGAACGCTGGTAAAACACCAAGAACAGCACACACTAAACCTACCATTATTGATAAATTACGCACACCAGTACCTTGTAATTTTTGATCCGTTATTTTTTGCAATTCATCACCTTGAAGACCCATTTCACCTATCATTCGAAGTGTTTCATCACTTAAAGGGAATACTGTTGGATCGGCAATAACGACCCAAAACCATGGCACCAGCATCCATGCAATTTGTCCAACCGTATTTGCAAATGCCATTAAACGCGTACGCTCATTATAATCGGAGGTCATTTCATACCCCAACCCTACTAATGGTGTAGCGAACATAGTATTACCCACCAGAAATAGTAATGACATTATAAGGAAATACCAAAAATTGAACATGACAGAATTGTCTTCGCTCATTTGAAACAAAAGAGCAAATAAAACACCACTTAAAACAGCACCAGCTAGAATATAAGGACGACGTCTTCCCCATTTTGACTTAGTGTTGTCAGATATAAAACCCATAATTGGGTCTGTAAGAGCGTCAAAGATTCTAGGCAAACCTCCTAACAAACCAGCCAAAAATGGATCCATTCCAAACGCTGTTACTAGAAAGAACATAAAAACCGCTAAAGCTCCTGGCAGCAAGTTTAAGACTAAATGTCCAGAACCAAAGGCCAGTTTTTGTCCGTAGGGAACTTTATCTTTTCTGTTTGTTCTAATATCTAACATGTTATTATTGTATTTAGACTATAAAAAAGGTTATCTTGATAACTCATCATAATAATACTATTGATTGTATAGCTTGAGGGTTAATTAAAATACTTGTACCCTTTTCTTCTAGTTTGAGTGTGAAATTCTTAGGATTTTCTCCTTGATTTAAAATTACGACTGTAATTGATCCATCAGGATTTTTTGCCGCAGTCACCATTAATTCATTATCTGAATTTGTAACATCAATTACTTTCGCATCAGGTCTTATATATTTACTGAAATGAGCCATTGTATAATATAACGGTGTGAAATATACCTCATCATTATCAGGATCAACTATTACTGGAGCCACACACCAATTTTCAAACCAGTTTGGACCACCTTGCTTATCAAGAACCATATTCCAATCTACCCATCCATCTACCCAATTGTTTAGGCATCCTATTATATCTCGTGCGTATCTATAAACTGGAGCATATTTTGGATGCAAATGTTTTTGCTCTTCAGGAGCCCAGTCCCATCCCCAATCTGTTGCTTCTTTGCTCCAATACCATGCATCGTCATGCCATTTTGGAACTTCAGCATCCACACAACCTTCAGTTTCTATTAGATATTTATTTGGTGCTTTACTATGAGCATATTGCAAGTCTTCAGGGAAATAATCATAAGTACTTTCATACCAATGTATAGCTGTTCCCGCATAATATTTCGATGATGCTTCATCTTTAAACATTACGTCAACCCATTCCTTTAAACCAGCTCTATTTTGATCATATCCAAGAATATTTACATTAGCCTTTCCTTCGGCTTCTAATTTTGGTCCTAAGTGATTTTGCACAAAGTCGGTTTCTTCTTCTGGTGAAAAGTGCATGCTTTCCCAATTATTTCCATTTCCATGAGGCTCATTAACAGGTGTAATTCCCCAAATATCAATTCCTTCAGCTTGATATGCATCTAAATACTTATTAAAATAGAGAGCAAAGGCATCATAATATTCTGGTAGTAGCTTTCCACCAACATAAGCCTTATTATCCTTCATCCATGGTGGAGCTGTCCAAGGTGACGCTATAATATTAAAGCCTTCTTTAGAAATTGCCATAGCGTCTTTAATCATTGGAATAAGGTCATCTTTATCTTCATCAATTGAGAAATTCTCTAAGGATAAATCTCCTTCATCTGTTGCATATGTATAATTGTTCAATGAAAAATCACAAGATGCAATGTGTGTTCTTGTAAGTGAATATCTAGCCCCTTCTTCCCCGAAATAAGCTTGTAATATTTTATCTCGGTTAGGCTTACTTAATCGATTGAGTAAATATGCAGAAGATTCAGTAAAGGAGCCTCCAAAACCAGTTATTGTTTGATATGTTTTATTAGGATTAAGAATTATTTCTGACGGTTTTATTGAAGATTCAAAATCTGTCAGTTTTGTTAATTTATTACCTGACGCCGAAGTTTCATAAACCTCCACTTCCAATTGGTTAGAATTACAACTCATACAAAATCCAATTATTACAATGATATACAGTCTTAATTTCAACATAAATTTAATTGTTCGTTGATTTATATTTCTGCTTTACTATGTCAAAGGTTTTTTTCTTGTTTCTATCAATATCAACAATTCCCCAATATTCTTCATTTGGTGCACCATCATACGGAACTCCTGTACTATTTGGCGCCATACCTCCTGTATCTTGCTGATCTGGATTCCCTGCTTTCCACCAGCCATCGAGAAAAGAGAATAATGCTACGCCAGAACCAATATCAGTATTCGCAAAAACGTCATCCAATATGTTTTCATTGGCATCTGCCTGGGCTTGTTGGTTTTCTCCTTGTTCGTAACCATCTTTAGTTATTTTCATAAAACTATCAGCTCCTGCTTCAGACAAATACATTGGTTTGTCACTTACCTCTTGCCACTCTTTATAAATGGTTTCAGGATTATCCCAGCGATATACGTTCATTCCCCAAACATCTACGTTAGTTGCTATTTCAAGTGCTAATTCGTCAGGTAAATCACCATGAGCTGTAGTTACAGGATGATTTGTGTCTACATCCTTAATCAAAGCAGCTGCATTGTTCATGACTTCATACCAGTTTTTAATATCTCCGTTGAACCATTCTGGATGGTAGTTATACTCATTGCCTAATTCCCACATTAAAATTGCATTGTGGTTCATATACTTTTTTACATAATCAATAAACGTTCCTGAAACTATATCATTTATACCTCCTTGGTTATACCCAAAACCAATAATAACTTTAATTCCAGCAGCATTAATTTGATCCAAAACATCCAAGTCATCAATAGGTTCATACACTCTAATGGTATTTATGCCAGCTTCATTCATTAAAGCTAAATCTTGAGAAAGATTGTTAAAATTCCTATAGTTTTCACTGCCCTTAGGAACTGGATGATAACAAATACCTTTGATTATATACTGTGTATTATTAACAAGCAATTTTCTCCCAGAAATTGATAATTCATCAACTTGAGATTCAGTTTTACAGGACAATAAAGCCATATATAAAAAAGTTGCTATGTATAATATTTTTCTGTTCACTATTTAATTATTTATTAGTTCAGCTTTTGTGTCTGGAACAAGAACATCTTTCATAAGCTCTTCTAAATTTCCATTGTAGGTTTTTGTAATTGGCTTGCCATTTCTAGTCAATCCTTCAAAAACACCTTTATCAACTAGATCCCAAAGTGCATATTTTGCTTTACCATCAACCGTAAATAATCCAAAGTGATTTTCTGACCCTCCTGGATTTCCAGCATCTTTCCAGTTTTCATCAAAGGCTTCAAAATAAAAACAAGAGATACCTGCTTTATTAGTCCATTCTCTTAAATGCTTATAATAGAGTGCTGCTTTGAACTCATCTGTAGCCTTAGAGCCATTACTTCCGTATAAATCATTGGATTGAGTTGCCCAACCTGATTCACCAATATGAATTGGTTTATTAATCTTTATACTATCGATAAAAGATTGTACACCTTCATATTGTGATATAGCATAGTTTTTTGCACGTAGCATCGCGGCTTCAATTTTTTCCAAATCCGAATCATAAACAGTTGAATCGTTAATCCAGTAATCTGGTGAGTAATGCGTGTCATGATACGCGTAAGTATGCATAGAAATATAGTCTACTGCTTTTACTAATTCAACCAATTCTTGCTTGTGATAAACCATGTCACCTCCACCCCAAGCAGCAAAATTATCAGAGCTTGTAATCCATAATTCCTTTGGAAGTTCACCTTTACTTTTTAAGTCTTGTAAATAATTTACCCACTTTAAAATTATTGAAGGTTCAACAAAATATTCTGTCGCCCAATGCACCATTGCCTCGTTACCTACTGCTAAGACTTTTACTATTTCTGGATACTGTTTAGTTAGTTTAACTGCATTTTTTATTTCAGGCTCATTTCCAATCATTTTATCAATTTGAGGCATATATCGTTCACCATCTTGATTACGAATCTTATTCGTCACCTCTGTAAATGCATGTTTTGCCTCTATCCAAGCACCTAACATCACATACATTTCAAAATTTGAATCTTCTTTTTTTAGTTCAGTTATTGCTTTTAAAATATTTTCGGCATGTGGAAAATGAACATTATAGGTTCTTAAAACTTTAATTCCCATAGCAGCCATAATTTTTAGATCCTCTTTTATTTCGGAAATTGTAGGCTGTACTTTTCGTGAATTATGTCTATAGGCTCCGTAAGAAATTGCCAAATACTCGGGATTTCCTAGTATATCTTTAGCTTCAATGTTTTTATGGGACTGCATAGATTGTTCTTTAGTTTGGTTGTTTTTACATGAAAACACAAGCACAACTGCCAAGGCAATTAGTATAATGTTTGTATTTGTTTTCATAATTGATTTCTATTTTAAAATACTTTCTTGAATACTCACTTTAAGAAGAGTGATTTCCCCTGTACGTTTAAATATTTTCTCACTTGTATTAACGTCAATAATTAAACCATCTAAACGGTTTACTGTATTATCATTATTGAAAATCTCTATACTATTATCTTCTGCTATTTGGTAAATAACTGGCACTTGACTATAGGTAAATGCCAAGGTCTTTTCAGATAATGTTACTGAATTTTGCTTCTGATGAATATCTATGTATATAAATTCTTTTTCCTGGTTTAAAAATTCTCTTTTTCTTAACAAACATGGATAAAATTGTAATTTACCTTCTTTTACAAAAACACCTAATTCTCCAAAGCGACATAAAATATCTTCTTTTACCTGACCTGTCATACCAGGTTGTTGAGCCCCTTTTCCTGATGGCGTGTGTGAGTATGGGTCTGTTGGAAACGCACCATATAATTTTGGTGGTTTATGAACTCCAATACCTGCATGAATTTCGTAATAATGATCCAATAACTTTCCAATAATTTCAGGACTTTCATTATTACTAATTGCCTGTAAACACGCCTCTTGTACACTCAATAATAATTTTGATACCATATGCCAATAAATCGAACCAAGTCCTTCGTACCCATAAAAAGTGCCTGAACGTCCTGTGAATGATTTATGATTAAAAATATTTTCAAAAATATCTAAAACTAGATTTAATTCTGATTTTACCTGAGTTTTATACTTGGTATTATTGAGTAAACTAAGTGCTACTTTAAGATCATTTGCATTTTTAAAATTGCCATTAAAATGGTACTCACCGTTTACATCTCTTTCAATAATATGAGTATTACCATCCTTTATTAATTGCTGCAACAAACTTGATTTTCCAACAAGTTCTTTCGGAATCGTATTTCTATTAATAAATTTTGGTAAATCTTTATTAGGATATAACAAGTAACTGTATTGATCTTCTCTAAATAAAGCACTTTGCTTCATTGCTTCTAATATTTCGACAGCCATTGTAGCAGATAAATACTTTGAACTCAATACTGCAACTTGACCTTCTAACATTTCATTTAAGTATGAGATCTTAGCAGATTTATCATTGATAGTGATCAAATTATAAGCATGATATAAATTATCCTTTCTTCTATTTGCTCTAATAGAATGTTCCAAATGCCTATTACTGATATTGACGAAATCTTTTAGGCTATCTAATGAAATTTCTGTTTTACGTCCTGAAAATGCACAATCGTAAATTTGACCTCTAAAATCACTTGCAGCTTTAAGTAAAGGCTTCAATATCTGCATTCGCTCAGAATCATTAAAAATTCCGGATAGTAATGATTCATTTTGTTTTAATGTATCATAAACTTTCTGATAGAAAACCACTAATTCTGTAGAAACCTCAAAGGAATTTATCGTTGAGTTTTCAAATATCGTTTTAAAAAAGTCCAGAAAGCGGCGCAAATAATATAGCGTTACCATTGAAACACCATTACCAACTAAAGCATTATTCGCATCATTCCACTCTGGCCTTTGCGTGTTCATCCATATACCTGCTTCAGGTATATAATTAGATAGCTTAGCCAAGGTTGTAGCTAATATTTTTTCTATAAAATTCACCTTTACAATAAACCTATTCTCATCGCGCAATAATGCACCATCAGCACCTAACCCTTCTCTTTCTAATCTAATTTTATGATCTAATTCTTCATCAAATTCAATAGTGTCTTTTGGGTTGCTTAAAATACTCTTATAATCTTTTATTCTGTATGGTACATTGGCATACACAAATAAGTCTTCATTGAAATAACTTTCTAATTTGCCTGGTTTGTGCTTTTCTGCAAATTCTAAAAATTTAAGCAAGTATATGATTTGGTGATCTCCCCAATAACCAATATATGACCAAGGATCATCAGGCTCAATTGTTTCCCAATCAAAACCGTCTTTAGTAACTCGATAAGGGTTATAACCATCAAACGTTGTAGCATTTAAAAACTTGTGAATCATACTTTCAATAAACTCTGGAAAAGAATTTGCCAGGGCCTCCCAGTTTTGAAAAATATCTCGCCAATTACCCTCATAATCTAATATTTTTGAGCCATCAACCTCACTACGTGTATTAATTGAAAACTTATTCCATGGTCTGCTTGGATCTCCATGACGGCGACTAAAACGTAAAGGCATATACTCTAGACTTAGTCTTCTGAAATTTGGATCATTGCTTTTGTATGCCAATTCACGTAGATCAAAAAGTGTGAACGTATCAGTTAAATTATCAATTATTAATTCATTATTCCTCGCTACCTTCTTATTTGCCTTTAAAATATAATTTCTAAAATCTCTTTTTTCAATTTGGTAATTGTTGTCAAAAATACCACCACGCATTATATTAAATAAGGTGTTTGAAAAGTGTCTTGTATCTCTAAACTTATCATTAGTTAGTTGAATCCCATCTGAAGAACCATTTAAGACAATTAATCGCTTTGTTCCTAGAGAAATATCATCTTCAACCTCATGAATTAAGTTTTTGTTATCCAATATGTTTTTTGATAGGGCCTCTATTTCTGAATGGTTTTGATTCACATTGGCAATGATGTGCCATTGCTTTTCTTCATTAGGGTTTAACTCAATAGTATCATTCAAAAAATAAGCCCCTTTTTCGGCTTTAATATCGACTTCTTGATTAATTGGTTTTTGTTTTCTGAAAGTATTTAATTGTAATGAAGACAATAAATATTTAGGATTGTTTAAACCAACAGACCATGCAATATTAGCCTTTAAAGCTTCACTGGGCTCCGCTTTATCAACTATTATCGCACTTAAAGCAAAAATACCAAGCCCTGTTTTTTCTTCAAGTTCATTGCGCTTGTAGGCATCTACTAAATTGCTACTTTGATTTTGCAAATCACTACTAACGCCATAAGGCATGATATTTTGAATACCATCAAAAAATGATATGCTTATAGAGCTTTCGTTATGATTTATTACAGTAGATTTTTTAATAAATCCAAAACGATTACTAGAACTCCATTGGTATCTAAAAGTCAATTGTAGGTCGTGATTCACTTCTTCAAACATGACTTTGTTACCATATTGATTTTTATATAGATTTCTTGTAACCTTATATAATCCTTCATAACGACTTGAAAAAGGCTCCCAAATCCGAGTTTCATTATATTGCTTAACTAAGAAAATTGATTTGCTTCCTGTGATTTCGGAAGATTCTGTAATCTTATCGTCTGTGTAATAAGGAAAAAGAGCAAATTCTGCATTCTTTCTTCCTGCGGTTAATGCGCCATTACTAGAAATAAACATCCAATGATTTGAGTCACTAACAATGCTCATAAAAAATGGTCGCATTGAATCACTATTCGAAATCTTGTAATATCCTTCACCATTAATTTTTAGAAAATCAATAGTCGTTTCATTGTTCAATATTTCTCGATCTATATAATCCATTTAGAAATAATCATTTATTTAAAAAGGCTGTAAAGTATTATTGACCATACAGCCTTTTATTAAAACTAGTTTAGTTAGTTTATTTAATTACTGATAAACCCTCACATAATCGATTTCCATTGTATCAAAAGTAAATCCAGAATCAATTGTGCCTCCTAATGATCCACCCATTGCAACATTAAATATTAAGAAAAAATCATTATTAAATGGCAAATCAGCGTTTAATGCTAGTGTATAGTACTCAACTTCATCAACAAGTATCTTAATCTCCGTTTCTGTCCATATCAAAGAATAAATGTGAAAATTAGTAGTGGCATTAGAAACTGTTGTCGTTAAACCATAACTAGCGGTTGTTGAATCGGCCTGATTTAACCAATGACAAGTCCCCAAAATAGTAGATTTATCCCATCCTGTTTGTTCCATGATGTCAATTTCTCCACATTGAGGCCAACCTACTGAACTAAAATTAGCACCTAACATCCATAATGCAGGCCATGTGCCTTGAGAAGCAGGTAATTTGGCCCTAATGTCTACTCTACCGTATTTAAAATCAAATTTTGACTCCGTTTTAAGTCTGGCAGATGTATATTCTGAGCCCATGTAATTCTCTTTCTTCGCTATGATTTTCAATAAACCATCTTCAACAATAACATTGTCTGAGCGATTTGTATAATATTGAGATTCTCCATTTCCCCAACCTCCTGCTCCTATATTATAACCCCATTTAGACGCACTTGGACTTCCATTTTCATTGAATTCATCTGACCAAATTAGTTGAAGTTCGCCATTATTGGCTACTAACACAGATACCGTTTTAAAGGTACTAATACTATTATCGGTGCTAGAATATGCAAACGCACTTATTATATAATTGTTTAAACCATCATCTGTAAAAGTATGAGAGGCGAATCCATTAGATGTTTGGATAACTTCATTACTACCAAATTTTACTTCATAACGTACAGCATCTGTAGCAGTTACTTGGACATTCACCATACCACTTCCATTACCATTTTCGTTTGATGAATTTGCTCCAACAATATCTACGATGAGCATTATATTTGACGGGAATATCTCATTATCTATTGGTGGCGAATCATCACCTGAACCACTATCTGATGAACATCCAGTAAATAAAACAACCAATATAGCTAGACCTAAAAAGGCGGTCTTGGAGTACTTAAGAAATCGTAAATTGATAAACCTCATAAAAATTTCTCAAACAATTTTATTCATCAGCAATTAAAGTAAAACCCCAATCAAATTGTCCATTACCATCAGAAGTTTTAATTACCATTTCATTCTCTGAACGACTAAGTATTTGATATTTATGATTTCCACCTACGTAATATCCTACAAACCCAAGTCCAGTTAAGGTTATTGTTTCAACGCCTCCAGGTGCAGATAATGCATGTTGTTCTTGATAATCAGAGTAAATATAATTTAATATATCAGCTCCGTCTTGAGTTCCACCAGAGCCACCTAATTCATCAATCAATACTTCTCTTCCAAAAACAGTTCCAGATGTATCTGTAGTAGGATCGTCATTAGTACTATCTGTAATATGAATAAAGCTTCCGTCATTACTAAATATATAACGATCATCATACATTCCGACGCCTACTTTATCATCAGGATTAGCTCCATAAAAACTAAAAGGATCACCACCTAGTGGTCCTAATCCAAAGTGATTAGGTGCTTCATTTTTTATTCGCCAAACTCTTGAACCAGAACCATAAAGCATTTGAACCAAATCAGCAGGTGGTTCATATAATGAAAGCACATCAATGTTGATACTTTCTGTTGACGATGCACCACCAGTTCCAAAAGCAATTACAGTTATGGTATAAGTGTTATCACCTAAAATCGTAAAATCATGAGTCACTTTACCATTTTGTGCCAATTTTGTCTGATTCTGAATTATAAAATGAAATGCAGTTGCGTTGTCTGCTGTTGCAGTAAAATTAACTGTACCACTACCATCTCCATTAGGATTATCAGCATCTGCCCCAACTTTATCAACAATAATTTGGACATTTGAAGGTGATGTAATATCACCAAATTCTTGATCTTCTTCTTGGCAACTAAAAAAACATGTTGCAAAAAAAGAAATAAGAACTAAATACTTTATATTTTTCATAATATTAATTTTATGTTTTATTAGTTAGTTAGCTTAAACTCATCAAAATAATATACAGAGTCATCTCCAGCAGTTCCAAAATCAAAGAATATGACAACTCTTACATAATCGGCAGCAGGTGCTCCACTAAAATCATATACTAATTCTTCCCATGTATTAGTTACCGAGGTATTTAAATCTTGCTCATGAACAATACTTGCATCAGCATTCTCTAGTTTAAGTTTTACAACGATCCCTGATTTAGGTGACCAAGTTTTTACGCTTATTTGAGTATAACTTGTTAAATCTAATGGCGTAGCCACTTCAAAAAATGTTCCTGCCCAAACTTGAGATCCACTTGACTTTGTTAACTGTGCTACATTTCCGGTTGTGTTAATTCCAGAAGCATCTGGATTAGCTATAACTTCAGTTGCAGCGATATCCCCAAAAACGGTAAATGCTGGCGCTGCACCCTCAAAGTTTTGGAATTCCAAATCTGGTATACCTCCAGACCCGATAAGTTCAATATCATCATAATAATATAATGAACCGTCACCTGCATTACCAAAATCAAAGAAAATAACTATTCGGACATAATCAGCAACTGGTGCCGCACTAAAATCATACAATAGATTTTCCCAAGCACTTGCTACACTTGTATTTAAATCTTGTTCATAAACAATTGACGCATCGGCATTCTCTAACTTTAATTTAACTACAATTCCCGCATTTGGGGACCAAGTTTTTACATTTATCTGACCAAATGAAGCCAAATCTATTGGAGCAGCAGTTTCAAAAAATGTCCCAGCCCAAACTTGAGAACCATTTGACTTTGTTAGTTGTGCAACATTTGCACTAGTATTTATACCAGAAGCGTCTGGATTTGCTATGACTTCAGTCGCCGCGATATCTCCAAAAACTGTAAATGCTGGAGGAGTACCTTCAAAATCTTCAATCATTTGAGATGTAACCACACCTGCAAAATCTTGATCTATATTGTCAACATAAAAAGTCCAATCGTCACTTCCATCACCAGCAGTTCCTAAATCAAAGAACCAAACTAATTTTTGGTAAGACTGCGCCTCATCGATATCAGAAAAATCAATTGAAACTTCTTCCCATTGACTATTACCAACTAAGGTAACTTGTTTCTCAATAAATATTCCAGCATCATTTAAATTTTCAAGTTTAAATGTCAATGTTCCTCCTGGTCTTGGAGACCAAACATCAAGAGTTATAAGTTTTTTAGTACTGAAATCTATTGGTGAAGAAGCCACAATAACATTACCTGCCCAAACTTCTGGAGCTCCTTTAACAATTTTGGCGACTTTAGCAGATGGATTTCCATTCGTGTCTGGGTTATCAATGACTTCTCCAGATGCTCCACCAAATCCGAAAAATACTGTTGTATCAAACACTTCAAAATCAATAGGAAGTTCTGTTGGTGTCGAAACAGTAACATCAGCAGTACCTTCAATAGTTTCAACTCCACCACTTTGAGCAACCACTCTTACTATGTAGTCTCCAACTAAAGGATAAACAAAACTTACAGTTTCTTCCAACGCCATTGGAGTTGGTTCTTCGTCAGGATTTGATGAATCAAAATAAACCAAAAACGAAGCAGCATAATCAGCAGTGGCCGAAACGTTGACTTGGAAAGGGTTTGAGTCATCAATATCTGCATTTATAACTAAATTTTCAGGTGCTCTAAACGATACTACTAATTGTTGCGTTGCTTCACTTTCTAATCCAGTAATTCCTATTGCTTTAATACTTACAGTATAATTACCTTCTGCGTAAACATGAGTAACACTTTCTCCTGTTTCAACTATTGCAATGTCTTCAGAGCCATCGCCGAAACCTATTTCATAAGATACAGCTCCATCTGCATTTGGTGTAATTGAAACTAAGCCAGAATTGTCTGGAACAATATTAAATACTGCCTTTAAATTTGTTGGAGCAACTACGTCGTCTATAAAACTTAGATTATTAACATCTTCTGAACAGTTCAGAAAGAATAGAAAAGCTAAGCTTACGCTAAATAAATATTTTATCTTTTTAATTTTCATGATGTTTTTTTTAATTTGAACAAGGTGCTGTAGTTGAATATCCTGGGTTTTGGCACCATCTATTTCCAGCTAATTGAATTTCTATATCAGGAATTGGGAATAATTCATGCTGACCAGGAATAAATCCATCAATCTCTTGTGCAGCTCTACCAGTCCTTACTAAATCAAAGAAATGGTGTCCTTCTCCTACGAGTTCTACGCGTCTTTCATGATAAATGGCTGAAGTTAAATTAGCTCCAGTTTCAAAAATATTGTGATCTGAATTTCCAAAAGCACGCTCTCTTACTCTATTTAAATATAGTTGAGCTCTATTGTCGTCAATTCCTCCTCTATTTAAAGCTTCTGCAGCCATTAATAATACATCAGCAAATCGGATAGCTCTATAATTATTAGGGTTTGTTAAATTGGCATCACCAATATTTGAATCACCCTGACGTGATATATACTTTCTGTTAAAATATCCAGTATGCTCAAATCCTGTTCCATAAGAAGCGCCTGTTAGATCTGCCCAGGCTTCAATATCCAAAATAGCAGTCTGAAATCTTATATCGCCATCCTCAAATTGATCTACCATTTCTTGAGTTGGAACATTAAAACTAAAGCCAGATTCAAAAACAGGTCCATTATAGGCTCTTATTCCATTAAATCCAACAGCAACATTACCTTCACTACATTGGAGGCAGCCAAATCCAGCTCCTTCTAAGTCTGTATATTGCACCTCAAAGACAGATTCAATGTTATTTTCAAAATCATTTTCGAAAATTGGAAATATTTCAACCCCTTCAACCATTCTGGTTTCAGTTACTAAATCATACGGCCCACTACTAATTAATGTTTCAAGTATTGCAGCTGCTTCGGTAAATTTTTCTTGATATAAATATATCTTTCCTAATAAAGCTTGAGCAGCCCCTTTGGTAACCCTCCCAGTTTGAGCTTGTACATAAGGCAAATTTGCAATTGCGAAAGTTAAATCTTCCTCTAATTGAGCATAAATATCTTCTTTTGGCGTTCTATCTAATGTAAACTGATCACCAAATTGAATTCTTTTATCAACGGCAAATGGTACATCTCCAAACCACTTAACTAATTCAAAATAATAATATGATCTTAAAAAAAGAGTTTGTGCGATTACACCATTTTTGTTTGCGAAGTCAGTTTTATCTTTAAACTCCATGATAAAGTTAGCTCTATTTACTCCTGCATACATCCAATTCCAAATATCTCTTAATTGAGCATTCACTGGTGTATGAATCATATCGTCAACTTCTTGAATTCCTGGAACATCTGTTGCGCTTTCACCACCTGCCAACGTATTATCTGAAGCAATTTCTCCAAGCATTACATTTAGATAAGTTGATTGCAACAAATCATAGGCACCAATAAGTGCACTTTGATAGTCTGCTTCAGAATTAAAGAAGTCTTCTGAATTTGCATCTTCTGAATCTACATTAACAAAATCATCGCTACAAGAAGCTATGAATATTAATGAAAGAAGAGTTAATTTAATTTTTAAGTTTTTCATAACTATCTTTTAAAATTTTAAGTTAATACCAAATAGAAACGTTTTTGGACTAGGGTAAAACCCTTGATCAATCCCTCCTCCAATTGGAGCTCCATTTGAAGTGGTTGGGTCGTAACCACGATATTCTGTTAAAGTAAATAAATTACTAGCTGAGATATATAATCTTAATTTGCTTATAGAATCATTATTAAATGCACCTTCAGGGAAAGTATAACCTAATTGAACATTTTGTAACCTAATAAATGAACCATCTTCTACATAATAATCTGAAAATAAAATGTTAGAAGTTGCACCAGTAGTAACTCTTGGTGTTGTATTACTTGTACCTTCACCTGTCCATCTATCTAATGAATATGCAGTTCTATTGGTTAATTTTTGGTTTCGTTCATAATTACGCACAATTTCATTTCCAACTGAGGCAAAAGCATAAGCCGCAAAATCAAAGTTTTTATAATCCAATGATAAATTTAATCCCATAGTCGCATCTGGTAAAGGATCTCCTAAATTGGTTCGGTCATTATCATCAATTATACCATCATTGTTTATATCAACAAAGCGCAAATCTCCCGGCTGTACAGCATCATTAATGGTTGGATATGCATCAACTTCAGATTGATTTTGGAAAATACCATTGGTCTTGAATCCTCTAAAATATCCAATTGGATATCCTGCTTCCATTCTAGAAGGTGGATCTTGTCCTATACCAAATACACCTCCTGTAAGAAATCCACCATCAGCACTCACCGATATAACTTCATTATCTAACGTTGTAACGTTATATCTGATTCCTAATTTAAAATCATCACTTAATTGTTCCGAATATCCAATTGCAAATTCAATTCCTTTATTTTCGACAATACCAGCATTAATGGTAGGCGCTCCAGATCCAGGTGCTCCAACTCCCAATAAACCTGATACTTGAGGAATAACGAGTAAGTCTTCAGTACGCTTCTTAAAATAATCGGCGGTTATGTCTATTCTGTTATTAAAAAGTCTCATATCAAGTCCTACATCCAATGTTTTTTGCTTTTCCCATTGAATTTGTGGGTTCGAAACGGCTCCTGCTGCGGTTCCAAATACCAATTGACCATTGATCACATAAGTTCCTTCTCCATTCAGTAATGACACATATCCGAAATCACGTATTCTGTCATTACCTAATATACCATATGATGCTCTAAGTTTTAAGAAACTAATTGTGCTATTATCAACTAAAAAGTCTTCATCAGATGCTATCCATCCTAATGAAGCAGATGGAAAATAACCAAATTTGTTTTCTGGACCAAATTTGGTTGATCCATCACGTCTTATAACTGCTGAAAGCAAATATTTCCCTTTATAATTATATTGTAACCTAGCAAAATAAGACAATAACCTAGAGTCAAAAGTAGGATTTCTCCCTAAAGCTTGATTCAAATTTTCAACATCTGATGCTAATTCGATCGAGGCATTTTCTATTGCATTATCAATAATATTAAAGCCTCTAAATCCAGTAAATAATCCAGTAGTTTTAAAAACTGAAGTTCCAAGAATTATATTGAGATTATGATCATCATTGAAAGTATTTTCATATTTTATAAAAGCATCAAATGTGTAATCTCTAAAATAGTTTTTAGACTCTATCACTTCATTTACCTCTCTATCAAAAACAGTATCTGTATTGTTTTCTAATCCAAAATCTGTTATTGGAGAAAATATATCTCCAAATACTTGAGCATAATTAAATTGAAAGTTTGATTGAACTGTAAAGTGATCTAAGAATTCATATGATAATCCTAAATTGGCACCTATCTTATCAACTTTAGTTCTGTTGTAGGTTGAGCTCATTTGAGATAGTGGATTAATAACTTCCCCTCCAAGTCCAATTGCTCGACCATCTTTCCCTACAGTAGGATCCATGTTAAGAGCATTAAAGAGAACAGAACCTAATACATTTTCTGATAAATTTCTTTTGGTAGTATGAGTAAAAATTATACCAGAATTGAATTTTAAATTTTCAAGTATATCTAAATTATAATTTAAACTTTTTGTTAAACGCGTAAAATTTGCTTTTTTACGACCCACGATTCCATCTTGTGTTAAGTAAGAGCTACTGAAAGCAAATCCAGATTTTTCTCCACCACCTTTTAAAGAAAATGCGTGATTAAAAATTGGTGCGTCTTCAAAAACTAAATCTTGCCAATCCGTTCCTACTCCAAAACCAGAAACATCCGGAAATGGAATATTTTCTCCTCCTGCAGCATAAGCTTCGTTGGCTAATAACGCATATTCGGTAGCATTTAAAACAGGGATTTTTCTAGTTGTTTGTTGAAAACCTCCATATGCATTATACTCAAACGTAGTTGGCATATCCTTTCGGCCTGTTTTTGTTTTGATAAGGATTACACCATTTGCGGCTCGAACTCCATAAATACCTGCAGTGGCATCCTTAAGTACATTGATACTTTCAATGTCATTTGGATTAATAACACTTAAATCTTCAATAACGTTGCCATCTACCAATATTAATGGTCGACTATCGCCATTTGTTGAAACACCTCTAATACTAATTGTAGAAGCAGCTCCAGGTGATCCAGATTGTGAAGTGATATTCACACCTGCTACCTGACCTTGCAATGCCTGCTCAATTCTTACAGGTTTAAGTTCTTCAATTGTTTCATTTGAAACAACACTTACTGCACCTGTTATTTCTTTTTTTCGTTGTGTTCCATAACCAATTACAACAACCTCATTTAATTGTGCAATATCTTCTTGCATAATTACTACTAAGTCATTGTTATTTGTTACTGTAATCTCCTGGGTTATATATCCTACATAACTAAAAACTAAAATTGAACCACTAGGAACATTACTTAAGGTAAAATTTCCATCGAAATCAGTTGTGGTTCCTGTACTTGTATTTTTAATTAAAATATTTGCTCCAGGAATAGGCATGTTAATAGCATCTTGTACATTCCCATTAATCGTGAAGTTTTGAGAATTTATTACGCTAAAACTTAAAACGAGTAATAATGTTGTTAGTAAACCTTTCATTTGATAAATTTTGATTTCGATAAATTTAAAAATTCATATGATACACTTACCTGTTTCAGCCACTACAAAAAATATACAATATTGGAGAATTTGCCCAAAAATTAAGTATTTATCATAAAAAACTTATGATTATTGAGGATCTGACAATAAAGAAGGCTGCAAAAAAACATCTTATCAATGAAGCATTTTTATGCAATGTTGTGGTAATGTATAGTTGTTTTTAGGATTTGTATAGAATTACAAATCAAGAATATAATCAGTTAAACTTGTTTCACGGTCCAAGTTCATCTTTTTTCTCAATCGATATCGTTTTACCTCAACGCTTCTTGGTGAGATATTAAGTAAAGGTGCAATTTCTTTAGATGATAAATTTAGTCTTAAATAAGCGCATAGACGCAAGTCATTATGAGTTAATGATTGATGTTTACTTTTTATCTTTTTTAAGAAATCTTTATCTGCATTATTAAAAGCCTCTTCAAAGAGTTTCCAATCATCAGTATTATTTAAATTATTATCAATTAATCGCACTACAGATTTAACTTCCTTCTGACTACTCAGATGAGATAATTCATCCTTAATGGTGCTTAAAAATTCATTTCTTTTTATTAAACTCATCGTAGATATGGCGAGTTCATTATTCTTGCTTTCCATATCTTGTTTAAGTTTTTCATTTTCAAAACTCATTAGCTGTTGTTCATTTTCTAGTCTTTTTAATTCTAATTCACGTTCAGCTTTTTGAAGCAACTTTTCACGCTGTTTTGCATAATAACCTTTGTAAATTGTGTGCATAAACATTGAAAAGAGTATAACACCTAAAATATATATAAGTACCATTGTATTGATTAAATACCATGGTTTTTCTATTTCAAAACTATATGAGGCAATGTTGCTTGACAGACTATTACCTAATTTTGCTCTTACATTAAAAGTATAGTCCCCAAATGAAAGGTTTGTAAAGAGTTCATCTGATTTTGTGCTCCAATCACTCCAATTATCATAAATTCCAAGTAATTGAAATTGGTATTCAGTTTCCAAGTACTTTTCAAATTCAGGAACACTAAAGGAGAATTTTATATTGTTTTCTTTGTTTTTGAATATACTTGCTATTGATTTATCAATTTTACGTACACTGTCATTTACTGCATTAATAGATATTGAGTTAATGGAAACTAGGTATTCTTTATCAATAGTATTTTCTGTAACTTCTGTATCGACTAATATGTAACCTGTAGATGTTCCTATAAGATAATGATTATCTCCAATATGTGAAATATTCTCGTAACCCGTCATTTCCTTACGCAATGATTTTGGAAGCGATATTCTCGTAATTGTTGGTGAATTACTTAATTTTCCTGGTGAGAGATAATTAATGCTCCTATTAGAAAAACCCCATAAACGATTCTCTGAGTCGTCTACAATTAATTTTCCTGATGTAAATTCTTTTTTATCATATAGTTTACTATATACACTATCACGTTGAAAAATTGCTTTATTTGGATTATATGAATAAACTCCTTCTTTATATGAATAGAGAATTTCATTATTATATTGAATTAAATTTGAATGTTTTCCAATTGACACAGAAGTGTCTTTTACTATTTGATCGACCTTATAAAAGTTGTCATCAATACTTAGTTTATAAATACCCTTATACTCATGATTTACAAAAATATCACCAGTGTCACTTAACTCGAAGTTCTTTGATGAAATATCAAATCCCTCTAAATGATTTCTAAATTTCCAAATATTACCTTCTTTCTGCAAAACATTCAATCCATCATAATTTCCCTGAAGTAATAGGTTATTCTCATTCTTTAATGGCTTAATATCCCAAGTTCCTTGAATATTAGAAATCAAGTTTGCTCTTTTGTCGTTAACGATGAAAGTTCCAGAATTATGTCCGCAAAACAGTGTATTCGATATAGATACCAAACACCAAACTTGTCCTTTAGTGCCCTCAATAAATTCATACTCTTCATCTGATCCTAAAGGCTTTACAAATAAACCTTGGTTTGTACCTAAGTACAAATTCTTATTAAAAACCTTACTTGCATAAACAGTTCCCAAACCATCCCGTTCATCATTATAAATTTTAAAAGGTGATTTTAAATTTATGCAATTGATCCCATTGTCAAGACCCAACCAAATATTTTGGTCAACATCTTCAAAAAGATTCAAAACCGTATTGTTTGATAATCCTTTTATTTCATTTATTTCATAATTAATTTCACCATCTTCTGTTAAATGAATGATTCCGTTCGAAATGGTTCCCAATACGAAACTTTTATCAGCTAATTGGATACTATTGTATACATTAACTTTATTGAGTTTGTCACTTGCCGGAATAGACCAGGGAATCAAAGCAGAATTTGATATATAATAAAATCCTCGCTCTTTTGTTTGAACTAATAATTTTCCTTGGTGATTGAACACATTAACCACTTCATTAGTTTGAATGATCTTGTCATTGGTAACCAAATTGGCAGCACCATTATCAATCACATATATTCCATCACCTGACTTCTGAAAATACACAGCTTCATTGACTAAATACATTTTCCTGATTATGGTTTCAGATTCAATAATATTAAAAGATAAATCAATGGTATTATAAATATATATTCTGTCAAGTGATTGAAAAAGAATCCAATGATCTAATGATAAAATTTTCCAGAATTGCTCGTCTTCAATTAGTTGTTCCTTAATAGCTTCAGATAAAGAAGTGTAATTCAACTCATCATATTGATTGCGTTCCCAATATCCGAATTCCATATAACAACCAGTGTAAATCAGATCGTCTTTAACATATACAGATCTTAAAATAGTTTCATTTGGAGATGGATACAATTGCCATTTTGCACCATTAAATTCCAACAATCCTTTATTATTAGCAATATAAATGTGTTTGTTTGCAGCTTGTGAAATATCCCAATTTTGGTTTTCAGCAAGATAATCAGATGTTGAATATGTATCAATTGGTGGTAGTTCTTGTGAATTTAACTGCCTGCAAAACAAGCCAAATACAAACACAACAAATAGTTTTAAAAACAGTTTCATAACACTCTAACTACTAATATTCATAGTACAATGTAAGCTTTTTATATGTAACTAAAAACTATACAAGTTGTATTTATTTTATAATAATTTAAACTCTAATTAGCTTTTAACTAAATTGAATATGAAATTAACTTTGACAGTATCTGATACTTTGTTTTTAACAATATTTGGAATTTTAATTTGATATTCAGATGCTTTTAAGGAGAAAATTCCTTGCAATGTAATAGTGTCATTGTCAAAATTTATTTTTAATGGCGTGTTTTCTATCGATTTTGTAATACCATGAAACGTTAAATCTCCAGTTATGTAATAATCTCCTGAGATATTGTTTTTCAAATTATTACCTGTAATACTTCCTTTAAAAGTCGCTTTTGGAAATAAATTAGACTCGGCATAGTTTTCATTAAAATGCTCCTCCATTAGTGCATTTTTAAATCTAAAACCTTTAACCAAAACTAATGCAGCAAATTCGTTAGTTTTTGTATTAATAATTGCAGTAACAGAGTTGTTTTTTGCAGTAACTTCTTCAAATGAAGGCACTGATGCTTCAAAATTAACCACACCTATTTTAGTTAAGTATTTATCTTGTGCTTGCGCTACCAAGCCATATAATAGAAAAATGTAGATTATTTTTTTCATAACTAAAGCATTTTATTACTCAAGTAAACCATCGGTTTGCCATTGAATTACAGTATCAATTAAGTTTTGTGGTAATCTTGGTCCGCCAAAAGGCATAACAAAACCTAAATCTTCTGAAGAAATCCTTTCTATTAAGTCTCTATTTTCGACAGCAACTTTTACTTGATCATATGTAAGCAATGGCATAGAAGCACCATTTTCTGGTGGGTTAGAATGGCAAAAAATGCAATTATTGTCAATAATACTTTTTACCGCATTACTATAGGTTACAATCTCTTCTATGGGAGTTGTATCAATTAAATCTTCTTCACTTGCATTTGTACAAGAAAATAGCAATCCAACAACAACTATGGTGAAAATATACGCTTTCATAATTAAAATACTCGACTTAA
>Ga0098073_1000117_pt1 | contig 29869 bp, 22 predicted proteins | sample 31_taG_FD_75060 | JGI IMG/M metagenome (GOLD analysis project Ga0098073, IMG submission 75060) | Marine viral communities from the Gulf of Mexico - 31_GoM_OMZ_CsCl metaG | ecosystem: Environmental > Aquatic > Marine > Oceanic | place: Gulf of Mexico | collected 2015-07-12
CTCAAAAACCTAGAAACAATGGAGTATTTGAAGGGTTAACTAAAGCACATCTCGGTAAAGGATTTTGGGTAGCCACAGAGCTTCCTTTAGAATTGGATGGCCCAGAACCTAAAGTTTTTAATACAACCTCTTTAATAAGGTTTACTTTATTTAATGATAATGGTATTGCCATCAAACAATTGCCATATAAATTAGAACGCCTTCAGAAATTACCTTTATTACCATTTGGAGTAAATGGATTAACAGATATGCTACAAATATCTGAAAACCAATTTTTGGTATTGGAACGAAGCTACTCTGCTGGCTATGGCACAAACGGTAATGTGGTACAATTAATATTAGCTACTAATAATAATGCGACTAATACAATAAGTGATACTATCTTAGAAAAGAATGAACTTACTTATCTTGAAAAAGAGTTACTCTTCAATTTTAAATCTGTAAAAAAACAACTGTCTAAGAAAAGTATAGATAATATTGAAGGTATTACGTTTGGTCCTAAATTGCCGAACGGAAATTTATCGTTAATTTTAGTGTCAGACAATAATTTTAATAGCTTAGGAGAGCAACTTAATCAATTTATCTTACTAGAGCTTATACCCCAATAATTATGAAATATTTACTTATCCTTTTATTAGCAGTTGCTTGCAAGGGACAATCCCATCAATCTGATGATACGGTGTACTATCTTATAAGACACGCAGAAAAAGACAGAAGCAACAGTAATAATAGTAATCCACATTTAAATGCAATGGGTAAAGAGCGTGCACAAGAATGGAAAACTAGATTAGGAGACAAAGGCATTAATGCTATATATATTACAGATTTTAATAGAACTAGAGAAACTGCAGCACCTTTGGCCACTTACTTAAATTTAGAACCGAAAATTTATAGTGCAACAGATTTATATTCTAAAAATTTTAAAGCTGAAACTAAAGGACAAACAGTCTTAATAGTTGGTCATAGTAATACAACGCCAGCATTTGTAAATTCAATTTTAAACGATACTACTTATAAAGAGTTAAATGACTCTAATAATGGCGCCTTATTTAAGGTCACATTTATTGATGGTAAACCACAAGTAAGCCTTCAACAATTTGAAGACGGATTTTAATTTTTCAACAAAAGTTAAAGTTTAAATAAATGTATGATTTTCTGTAATTTTTCGGACTCTTTTTCGTCTAATTATGTAGAGAACCAATAAAATATATTTTACGTAAGTATTGTTAATCAACCAGTTCAATTAAAAAAATTACTCTAAAGAATATTTAGAAGCTTTGAAAAAGAAAATTAGTTGGTGTTAATATTTTGGCATCATAATTGAATTAATAATTTTGGTTGGTTAGTTAGAAAAACCTCGAATCGCTTTATAGCATTCGGGGTTTTTCGTTTTTAATAGTTTTTTGTCCTTTAATCACTTCTACTCTAACACAATATCACATATACAACTGGTAATTAGGTTTTTACATTTTTGGCACGCTGATTGTTTATAGATTAACAACTCAGTTAAACAATTTAATTGAGATGTAACATTAAAACCCTAAGCTATGAAAAACTTAATGACATTACTTGCGGTATTCTTTATAGGATATACAGCAAGTGCAGACACAGGGAAAGATAGGAGTACCACAACATTTAACTATTATAATGGTGAGAGCTTTATTTTCACAGAAGGTAATGTAGAGTTTTCTGTTTTTCCAGATGGACAATTCGACTTTAGATATATAGGCCCACAACAAGGCACACATGTTTCAATTGGTGGCCCAAACGTAAATATTAGTTTTAACGCTGGTTACGATTATGCTCCATATATACAACGTGACGATTATGGTGCTGTAATACAGATTGAAGATGTGCCAGTGTATTATGATTACTATGGTAGGATTATTAGAGCAGGAAATATTGTATTAGATTATAACAGATTTGGACTTGCACAGGTTGGTAACTTATATATTAACTATAACAATTACGGACGTTATGTAGGCACAAGAGGTTTTATTAATGTATATAACAGACATTATGTTTACAGACCTTGGCACCAGTATTATGTAAGACCTGTATTTTCTAACTGTATAGTGTTTACAAGACCTTACAGAGCATATTACAATCCTGTAAGATATAGTTATGCTGTTCATTATAACTATTATAGAACTGGATGGTATAAGAAGCATTACAAGTCTAATTATTACAGACCAGGACAGAAAGTGCGTTCTTATAATAGAGGACAGCGTTTATCAAGACAACGTGATCTTGCACAAGTAAGAAACAGAAGCAATCAATCTTATGCAAGAACTAGTACTAGAGTAAGCAGATCTAACCGTGAAGGCTTATCTAACCAAAACTCTAGAAGTAGAACCGATAGAACCATAATTTCTAGAACAGGAAATACGAGAAGTAATAATGCTGGACGTGCTACAACGAACACTAGAGGAAACTCTAATGCAACAAGAACACGAAGCAATACAAGCTCAAGAGCTGTAACACCAAGTACGAGAACAAACTCTAGAGTAAAAGCTACTACTAGAACTACAACACCTAGAGCTACTCGTACAAATACAACAAGGTCGAGTAATAACAGTGCTAGAGTAAAAAGTAATACGAGTAGAGCGTCTAAAGCTGTAAAGAGTAAAAGAACATCTAGATCTTCAGCAAAAGCAAGAACTTCTACTAACTCTCGAGTTAAAGCTAGTTCTTCAAGAGGATCTTCAAACAACAGAGCCTCTTCAACAACAACTAGACGAAGAGGAAATTAAAATTTTTGGTTGGTTAGTTTGACAAGCCCTAAAGCAAATAGCTTCCCCAAGCGAATTGCTTTGGGGCTTTTCTTTTTATCCTATCGCTTTAAATAAGTATCTATAACTTGAGAAACATCATTAGAGAGTTTCAGCTTCCAAGAAAATCCAACAAATAACAACCCGAGTATTACAGATTTTAATGCAATATTAAGTAGTGGTTGAAAATTGAAATCCCAAAAATAAAAACTAAGTGTAAATAGAGCTATGAGACCTAATGAGACCCAAGTTCTTGATGAAAATGGATGCATCTTAAATTTTTTCCAAACCACAATTAGCTTTACTGTATTATAGGTAAAAAATGCAATAAACGTTGCATAACTAGCACCGTACACACCAAATTTTGGAATAAGTAAAATATTAAGTACTACAGCCATAACAGCACATAGCACTCCTATTGCTAAGACTAACCTATAATAATCTGAATTAAATAAAATACTGTTATTATTTCCAATAAGATTTTCATACAACTTAACAATGCCTATTAAAATTACAATTGAGAATCCAATATGGTAATCCTGTGGTATCATCTCATACAACTCTCCAACATTACAAATTATAAGTAAGAATATAAGACCTCCAACTATTAGCAGTGTGTTCGAGCTACGTTGGTATAAATTTTTTAACCCTGCATAATCCTTATCATTTAATAATTGTGCCGTAAGAGGATATGTAATTTGATGCATTGCTCTACTTGGGACAGCTATTACAGATGCTATATAAATTGAGATACCATATATTGCAACATTTTCAATTGGCAAATAATACTCAATCATCACTTTATCTAAGTCTAACAACATCATAGCAACACTTCCTGCTATGAAAATTAGTGCCGAATATTTTATAACACGTGATGCATTTTCCGGTAATTTAAATTGAAGTTTAGGCAAGTGCAACTTAAATGCAAATACCATCATTAATAACGTTCTTAATACATATACTGCCGTCATTATATATAAAAACAGCGGAATATCTATGACATTAATATAAAGTAACCCTAATAAGATCATAATGCAGGCTCTATGAAATACTTCTCGCATTATGTTCCCAAATGTGCTTTTTAAAAATACTTTACTCCAAGAAAAGAAGAGCTCGAAGTAAGCCATAGCAAAGGTTATTACAAAAATGAGCCAGGCATAAGGTTTTACCAATTCATTTTCTCCATTAAAATAAGACAGTACAAACGAATAACCAAAATAACCTATTAAACCTAAGACTAAACCAACTAAGAGAGGTAATACCAAAACAAAACTAAATAGCTTCTCTTTTTCTTCCTGTTTAGAATACGAAGAGTAAAATTTAACCAATGTATTGTGAGTTCCTAAAGCCATTAATGGCCAAAACAACATACTCGCAGATAATATAAAAGATACCAAGCCATAATACTCTGGCGTCATGAAATTAGGATATAAAAACAGCACATTAATGGCACCCAACCCAAAACCTGCATAGGTACTCACTAAATTTTTAAAAGACTGTTTTAAAACAATACCCATTATGTGGTAACTTTTAAGATAACTTCTGAAAGTTGTTGCGTTAATTGTTTTCTAGAAAACTGTTCGATAGTGGTAGAATTTATATGAAGCGTCCCATTTTTGTAATCCTGAAATGCATTGAATATATAGTGTTTTAGAATGTCCTTTTCTTCATAATAAAAAACCTTACCAGAAGTTGTATCATTTATAATTTTAGAAACATCCCAATTTTTTGGACCTATAGCTAATATTGGTCGTTTAGCTAAAAGATACTCAAATACCTTACCTGCAATTATACCTTTAGTTTCATCAGAATCTATTTCAATTAACAACAAAAGTTGAGCGCTCTGCATTTCTTTGAACGCACTTTCATGAGTAATATAACCTAGTAAGTTTATATGGTTTTTTAAATTATAGCTTTGTATGGTAGAAAGTAAATCCTCGCTAACTTTGCCTACTAATTTAAGCTGAAATGCTTCTGAAAAATCTTTATGTTCTTCAATTAATTCCTGTAATGCCTGCCATAACACCTGCGGATTTCTATCAGAAAGTAAAGAACCTATGTGCGCTAAAGTAAATTTAGCATCCAAAGCTACATTTGTATTTAACTTAAAATCTGAAGCATTGTAACCATTTGTAATAACTGAAATTGGTTTTTCAGTTAGCGCTTCAAATTCTTTTTTTGTTGTAAAGCTAGTAGTTATAATATGATCTGCAGTGTTTAGGACTGAGGCTTCTAATGCCAGATGTTTACGTTTTGCCCAAGGCATTAGCTTTAGCTTTTTATGATAACCAATTGTTGTCCAAGGATCTCGAAAATCTGCAAGCCAAGTAAGATCCAGCTGTTCTTTAAGTTGCTTTCCTATAAGATGGAGACTGTGTGGAGGTCCTGTTGTTATAACAGCATTTACAGGATTGTTATTTAAGTATTCTTTTAAATAATATACCGAAGGCTTAACCCATGACTTTCGGGCATCTGGAATGAAGAAATTTCCTCGAACAAACAACAAAAACTTTTGTACTAAAGATTGTTTTTTCTCCTTAGGAATTAAGCCAGAGCTTATTGAAGCTGTATCTTTTTTAGAAAAAAAATTAGCAAATCTATAAGGTTCTGAAATGGGTTGTTTTAAAACCTCAACATCTGTTATTTTAGATTGTAATGTTTCATCTAGTATTGGATAACTAGGGTTGTCTGGAACATATACTATTGGTTGTATATTAAAATTTGGTAAGTAATTTACAAATTGTAACCAACGTTGTACACCAGGACCACCAGCTGGCGGCCAATAATAAGCTATGATGAGAACTCGCTTCAATTACGTTTTATTTTTTTCCTTAAACTCGTAAAAAATACCGCCTAAGATTAATAACATTAAAAGAATAGAGCTTGCTAAAACTATAGTACTACCAGTTTTAATAACTTTAGGTTCAAACCTAAATACAATTTCATGAGTTCCTGAAGGTATTTCAAGACCTCTTAACGTATAATTGACTCTTAAAATATCGACTTCTTTTTCATCTATATAAGCTTTCCAACCGTTTTCATAGTAGATCTCTGAAAAGACAGCAAATGCATCTTGAGAAGACTTACTCTCATAAATTAATTCATTAGGCTGATAACTCTTTAAGTTTATAGTAGCCGTAGAATCTTTTTTAAATGTGTGCTGCTTTAGGTTTGAAGTAAATTCTGGAGTAATTAACGCTTTCTCTTTTGTGTTTAGGAAACTTAAATAAAGAATTACTTCATTATCTGTTCTTGTTTCTTGAATACTATCTACAAACCAAGCGTTTCCGTTAGCATACGGATTTCGTTGTGCAAATAGGTTTCCTTCATTTTTAATAATATTATACTTAACATTAAGCATATTTAAAACCGCTTGATTTCCTTCATATACATGAAACTCAAACAAGTCTTGCATACGTTTTGGCTTTGCACCGTGATATCCACCAATTGAGTTATGAAAGAATGATGCTCTAGCTGAATTTAATGGGCTTCCGCTTAAGTCTAAAACACGATAGTTTCCTTTATCTTTTAAAATTTCCTGGTCTGCACTGTTAGGTTGAAATGGCTGATCTATTAAATATTTAGACACAAAGTTATCATCATTAACGTAACGCTTATCTACACCAACTAAATCAAATAAAACTAAGATCACCAAACCTGCTACTACAAGCTTTTCATTTATTTTTTCTTTAATGTAACCAAAGATTAAAACAGCAACCAACGCAATAAGTATTAGTGTTCTTAAAGTATCTTCAGATAAGAGTGTAGCACGATCTTCACGGATGGCCTTTACAAAATCGACACCCATTTGTTCTATAAACATAGTATCATAAGGGCTTTCGAAATTGAAAAGTGTATTTTTAAAGGCTAAAATTATTAGTGTTATTCCGCCAAGTATAATACTAGTCCATTTTAAAGCATTTAACTTTTCTTCTTTACGTACTACGTTATTAAATAGTTGAGTTAGTCCAAACACAGCTAAAATAGGTATACACAACCTTAAAATAACCTGCGTTGTAGATACAGCTCTAAACTTATCATACATTGGTATATAATCTATAAAGAAACGTGTGAGAAACTCTAGATTTTTTCCCCAACTTAAAAACAGAGATAATACAATACCTGCTACTACCCAATATTTTAATCTGCCTTTTACCATAAACAAGGCAAACACAAATAAAAATATAATAGTAGCTCCTATATATGCTGGTGCTCCAACAAAGGTTTGGTCTCCCCAATACATTGGGACTTGTTGTACAAATTGATTAGCTTGTTGTGGTGAAGCTCCTAATTTAATAACTTCCTCAACAGTTTTAGAGTCCTCAGGAAGCGACTCTAAAGAAGAGCCACCCATAAATCTTGGAATAAATAAATTTAAGGTTTCTAAAATACCATAGCTGTATTCAGTAATATAATCAAAACTTAATCCATCTTGTTTTTCTGAAATGGAGCCATCTGTATTAACTGTAATAGCAGATTCTCCTCTTGTACTAAATGCTGTATATTCTTTAGTTGCTAAAAGACTGGTAGCGTTTGTGGCTATACCTATAACCACAGCAACTATCATAATACCTATACATTTAAAAAAGTGCGGCAGTTGTTTTTTCTTAATAGCATCTATTAAATAAACTATACCAATAATCACTACTAATAACAATAGGTAATATGTCATTTGAAAATGGTTAGCCATTATTTCCAAACTCATACTAACAGCCAATAAGAGAAATCCCCAAATATGACGTCCTTTAAATATGAGTAAAATTCCTGCTAGTACTAAAGGCATATATGCAATAGCATGAGCTTTTGCATTGTGGCCGGCACTTAATATATCTAACATATTGGTAGATAACCCAAATGCCAAAGATGCTATTATAGCTAACTTCCAGTCTACTTTTAAAATAATTAACAGTATATAAATACCAATAAAAAACAAGAACATATAATCTGCTGGTCTAGGTAGAAAACGTAACGTTCTATCTAACATTTTATTAAAACTATAAGGGTACTGCGCGCCTAATTGATAGGTAGGCATACCACCAAAAGCTGCATTTGTCCAATAGGGTTCTTCACCAGTAGCATCTCTAAAATCTGTTTGCTCTTTAGACATCCCTTTATACTGAGCTATATCACTTTGATTAAGTTTTTTGCCCTCTAACAATGGACTGAAGTAAGCCATTGAGACTATTATAAAGCCTATTATTACAAGTATGTGAGGAATTAGTTTTTTAATGCTTGGATTCATGTGTTGGTTTTATCTATCCATTAGTGAGTTTAAAAGCTCTTGTATGCAAAAAAAGGTCAATACACTAAATGCTTCTTGACCTTTACATTTATTTTTTAGCAATACTCTCAACAACTGTCATCATGCCTTTAGCTAGTTGATCTGCTTCGTCTTGACTTTTTGCTTCGGTATAAACCCTAATTATAGGCTCTGTATTACTTTTTCTCAAGTGAACCCAATTTTCTGCAAAATCTATTTTTACACCATCAATTGTGGTAACTTCTTCATCTTTGTAATGCGCTTCAACAGCTTCTAAAATAGCATCTACATCTAACTCTGGTGTTAACTGTATTTTATTCTTGCTCATAAAATAGCTAGGGTATGTTGCTCTAAGCTCAGAAACTTTCATCTTCTTTTCTGCTAAGTGCGTTAAAAATAATGCTACTCCAACAAGGCTATCACGACCGTAATGTAATTCTGGATAAATAATACCTCCATTGCCTTCTCCACCAATTACAGCATCTGTATCTTTCATAAGCTGTACAACATTAACCTCTCCAACAGCACTTGCTTGGTAACTACCACCATGTTTCTCCGTAACATCTCTTAATGCTCTAGAAGAACTCATATTACTAACAGTGTTTCCTTTTTGCTTTCCTAAAATATAATCTGCAACAGCTACCAATGTGTATTCTTCCCCAAACATTTCTCCTGTTTCATCAATAAACGCTAAGCGATCTACATCTGGATCTACAACAACACCAAAATCTGCATGTTCTTCAATTACAAGTTTACAAATATCACCTAAGTGTTCTTTTAAGGGTTCTGGATTATGTGGAAATTGACCATTAGGTTCGCAATAAAGTTTTACTGTTTCTACACCTAGCTCATTTAAAAGCATTGGTATTGCTAAACCACCAGTACTATTAACACCATCTACCACAACCTTAAAGTTTGCTTTTCTTATTGCATCGGCATCTACCAAATCTAAGTTTAAAATTTCTTCAATATGCAAATCAAAGTACGCATCGTTCTTAGTTATTTCTCCAAGATCATCAACTTCAGCAAACGTTATGTTTGCACCTTCTGCTATGTCTAATATTTTTTGTCCTTCAGCACCATTCAAAAATTCACCTTTATGGTTTAAAAGTTTAAGTGCATTCCATTGTTTGGGGTTGTGACTTGCAGTTAAAATTATACCACCATCGGCGTGCTCCATTGGCACGGCAACCTCAACAGTTGGAGTTGTAGAAAGTCCTAAATCTATAACATGAATTCCTAAACCAACTAGCGTATTCATTACTAAGTTTTGTATCATTTCTCCAGAAATACGAGCATCTCTACCTACAACAACTCTATAATTATCTTTAGTTCTTTGCTGCTTTAGCCAAGTACCATAAGCACTTGCAAATTTAACAGCATCAATTGGTGTTAAGTTATCTCCTACGTTACCACCAATGGTACCGCGTATTCCTGATATAGATTTTATTAGAGTCATTCTTAAGTTTTAAATTTTGATAATTAGCTGGTTAGAAAATTAGTGATATGTAATTTAAACAACGTTAGCTTTACTTTAAAAGTCTTTTTAACCACTAAACTGTAACGATTTATGGTGGTGAAATTCTCTAAAGAGACATTCATTAATTTTCAAGAACAAATATACTATTTCAAAACCGATGTTGTAACTTCGGCCTAATGAATTACCTTGCTCATATTTACCTGTCTAAGGATGACGATTTGCTCAAAATAGGGAATTTTGCTGCAGACTCCATTAAAGGAAAGTCATTTTTAAAATATCCAGAGCGTATGCGCACAGGAATTACCTTGCACCGTGCGATAGACACCTACACAGACTCACACCCTATAGTTAGAGAAAGTGTATCTCGCCTCTTTCCCAAATACTCTCATTACAGTACCGTTATCGTAGATATTCTTTATGACCATTATTTAGCCAAAAACTGGAACGATTTTCATCCACAACCGCTATCAGAATATGTAAATGAATTTTATACACTCCTAGAAAACCAATACAGTATTTTACCCAAACGTGTACAATCATTTCTACCAGTGATGACAGAGCATAATTGGTTATTAAGTTATGCTACTATTGATGGCATTGGAAAGATTTTATATCAAATGAACATTAGAACTAAACGCCGAAGTGATATGCATTTGGCAGTTTATGAGTTACAGAAATTCTACTCAGAATTTGAAAAAGAATTTCGAACGTTTTTTGAAGATTTAGAAACTTACGTAGAAGACTTACTTCCAACATTATTATCTCATGAGAATTTACATTAGCCTCCTATTTTTATGCATTGTAGCTTTAAGTTGTAAAACTAAACCAGAGCCTAAAAAAACACCAAAATACGGACCTATTGCAGAAAACGCTATGGTAGTTTCTGCAAGAGCAGAGGCCTCTAAAATTGGTAGTGAAATTCTTGAACAAGGCGGTAATGCCTTTGATGCAATGTTTGCCACAGAAATGGCTTTAGCAGTTACCTTTCCATTTGCAGGAAATCTTGGCGGTGGCGGTTTTATGGTGTATCGATTAGAAAATGGAGAAACAGGCGCATTGGACTATCGAGAAAAAGCACCATTATTAGCTAGCAAAACAATGTACCAAGATAAAAACGGTAATATAATACCAAATTTAAGCACAGTTGGTGCAAAAGCTGTTGGTGTTCCTGGTACAATTGCAGGAATTTTTGAAGCACACAGAACATTTGGAAGTATGCCAATAGACAGTTTATTAATGCCGGTGATTAAACTTGCAGAACAAGGCTACGTTATAACTAAAAACCAAAAAGAACGCCTTGAGTATTATGCGCCAGTTTTTGATTCGGTTAATGGTAAGACAACATTGTATTCTGAAACTCTTACAGATACAGTGAAAAATATTGCACTAGCTAAAACATTAAAACGAATTGCTACTAACGGAGAAAATGAATTTTATACTGGTGAAACTGGACAAAAATTAGTGAAGTTTCTGTCAGAAAAAGATGGTCTTATTACTCTTGAAGATTTAAAATCCTACGATGCTGTATGGCGTGACCCAATCACATTTACATATGACAATTTAAAAATAATAAGTATGTCTCCTCCAAGTAGTGGTGGTATTTGCTTGGCTCAAATTATGGGAATGATAGAGCCGTATGATTTGCAACAGTATAAACACAACTCTGCTAAATACATACAACTTATAACAGAAGCAGAACGCCGCGCTTACGCAGACAGAAGTCATTGGTTAGGCGATCCAGATTTTACAGACATTCCTTTAGATTCACTAATTTCTGAAGCTTATTTAACCCAAAGAATGAAAAGTTTTAGTTGGGATAATGCCACTAAATCTTCCAATGTTTCTCACGGAAATATAATAGGCTACGAGAGTGATGAAACTACACATTACTCTATAATAGATTCTTATGGAAATGCCATTTCTGTAACCACAACACTTAATGGCGCTTATGGTTCTAAATTATATGTGGATGAATTAGGTTTCTTTCTAAATAATGAAATGGACGATTTTAGCAGTAAGCCAGGTGTTCCCAATATGTTTGGATTAATTGGCGCAGAAGCAAATAGTATAGCTCCAGAAAAACGTATGCTAAGTAGTATGACTCCAACAATTGTTGAAAAAGATGGTAAACTTTGGATGAGTGTTGGCACACCAGGCGGAAGTACCATAATTACATCTGTACTACAGACTATCTTAAATGTTCAGGAGTTTAATATGACCATGCAAGAAGCAGTTGATGCTCCTAGATTTCATCACCAATGGCTACCAGATGTTATAAGGTTTGAACCAGATGTGTTTTCTACTGAAGAGTTGACTACACTTAAAGAAAAAGGTTACTTAATAAATGAAGAGGAAAGTCCTATTATAGGAAAGGTAGATGGTATTCTCATTATGCCAGATGGCAAGCTGGAAGGTGGCGCAGATAGACGTGGAGATGATACTGCAATTGGATTTTAAGACAAATCTAAATAAAAAGAGCTCTATATGAATTTTAATTTATAATAGATTTAGAATTAAATGTTTTAATGCATTCCAACATATATTGAAATGCATTAAACACTTAATAATTATCTAAGCTCTGCCCCTAATTGATTTTCGAATTGATGCTGCAATTTCCCCATGATTTTATCAACCTGTTTATCTGTCAAGGTTTTATTTTCATCTTGTAAAATAAAGCTCACTGCATAACTCTTCTTTCCGTTTGGCAAATTTTTCCCTTCATAAACATCAAAAAGACTTACATCTTTAAGTAGTTTACGTTCTGTTTTTTGTGCAATATCATCTATCTGAGAGAAATTTACATTATCATCTAATAGTAAAGCAAAGTCTCTTCTCACTTTAGGATATTTAGGAATATCATTTAGCTTAAAACGTTGTTTAGAAGCCATTAGCAATACATTATCCCAGTTAAAATCTGCAAAAAGCACATCTTGATCAACATTCATCTTTTTACAAAGAGTTTTGTTTACTATACCAAAGTCTACCAAGGTTGTTTTTCCTAAAGAAATACTCATACCTTCAGAAAGATCGGAATGCTTTGTAGGCGCGTAATTAAGTTTAGAAATACCTAATCTATTTAAAATCGCTTCAATTGTACCTTTGAGCAAAAAGAAGTCGCTTGGCTTTTGCACTATATTCCAAGCCTCTGTATTACGATCTCCTGTTAAATAAATAGCTAAATGTTTAGCTTCTACTCTACCACTATCATAATTGTGGTAGGTTTTACCAAATTCAAACAATTTTAAATCGGCACGCTTTCTATTTACATTAAAAGCAATGGACTCTAAGCCTGAAAACAACATATTCTGTCTCAATACACTTAAATCCTGACTTAATGGATTTAGCATTTTAACTGCGTGCTTAGGATTAGATTGTTCACTTAGTTCTGCATAACGCTCTGCTGTTAAAGAATTAGACAGCATTTCGTAAAAGCCTTGAGACGTAAGTTGATTTCCTACAACATTCTGTAATTTATAATCTTCAAATCGACCAGAATTAGACATAGAAGCATTTAACTTCTTACCAACCTTAATATTATTGTATCCATATACTCTAAGTATTTCTTCAATAACATCCGATTGTCTTTGCACATCTACTCTATAGGAAGGTATTGTAAGTCCTAAGCCAGTTTCTGTAACGTTGTTCACCTTTATTTCTAAAGATGCCAATATAGATTTAATAGTTTCTGTAGGTATTTCTTCACCTATAAGTGTATTAATCTTATCGAATGTTAAAAAGACTTGAAAGTCTTCAAACTTTTTAGGGTAATAGTCTTCAGAATCCATTGTAACATCTCCACCCGCAAGTTCTTGTATTAATAAGACTGCTCGTTTTAATGCATATTCTGTACTTTCTGGATCTATTCCACGTTCAAACCTAAAAGATGCATCTGTATTTAACCCATGTCTTTTAGCTGTTTTACGTACGCTTACAGGGTTAAAATAAGCGCTCTCTAAGAAAATGCTATTTGTATGTTCTGTAACACCAGAATTTACACCTCCAAATACACCTGCAATACATAATGGTTTATTTGCATCGCAAATCATCAAGTCATTTTCGTGTAACTCACGTTCTACCTCATCTAAAGTTGTGAATTTTGTTCCTGCAGGTAGCGTTTTTACATTTATAACATCACCTTCAATACGGTCTGCATCAAATGCATGTAATGGTTGTCCTAACTCATGCATAACATAGTTAGTAACATCTACCACATTGTTCTTAGGAGTTAATCCTATTGCTAACAATCTGTTCTTTAACCATTTTGGAGACTCTGCTACCTTAATACCAGTAATTGTCGTTCCGCAATACCTTGGTGCTAAATCTGTATCTTCAACATTAATAGCTATACGTCTGCTTCTATTTTCAACTTTAAATTTACTAACAGAAGGTGTATTTAAGGTAACGGCGTGCTCTTGCTGTATTAAACCTGCTTTTAAATCTCTAGCAACACCCCAATGACTCATAGCGTCTGCTCTGTTTGGTGTTAAACCAATCTCGAATACTACATCATTCTCTATATCAAAGATATCTGCTACAGGTGTACCTACTGGAAGAGACTCATCTAATACCATAATACCGTCATGGCTTTTCCCTAAGCCTAGCTCGTCTTCGGCACAAATCATACCTTCACTAACCTCACCTCTTATCTTACCTTTTTTTATAACCCAAGGCTCGCCATTCTCATCATATAAAGTGCTACCTACTGTTACAACAGGTACTTTTTGACCTTTAGCTACATTAGGTGCTCCACATACAATATGTAAAGGTGTTTGCTCTCCTACATTTACTGTGGTTACTTTTAATCGATCTGCATTAGGATGAGGCTCACACGTAAGCACTTCTCCTACAACAACACCTTCTAAACCACCTTTCACGCTTTGAAAGGCTTCAATACCTTCTACTTCAAGACCTAAATCTGTTAAAAGTTCACTTGTTTTTTCGGGTGCCCAGTCTATCTGGATAAACTGTTTAAGCCAGTTGTAAGAAATCTTCATTGCAATAATTTTTTCAGTGGGCAAAGATAGGATTTTCTTAGCATTCTTATTTTGAAAATTAAGTGATACCTATAGATTGTATATTCTTAAAAAAAACCACTTTCTAAGCTCTGGTTTGTATCTTTGCTATTATACTAAATCCTATCAATTTCAAGATACCATGAAACTTGTATTTGCTACACATAATAAAAATAAATTTGCTGAAGTAAAGGCATTAATGCCTGAATACATCGAGCTTTTATCTTTAACAGATATCGATTTTCATGATGATATAAGAGAAACAGAAGATACTATAGAAGGCAATGCAATATTAAAAGCAAACTATATTAAAGACAGACTTGGCTTTAATTGTTTTGCAGATGATACCGGTTTAGAGGTTGATGCGTTAGATGGTAAACCTGGTGTTTATTCTGCTAGGTATGCAGGAGAACAACGTAGTAGTGAAGACAATATGAATCTGTTACTCGATAACTTAAAAGATCAAGATAACAGAGCTGCGCAATTTAAAACCATTATTGCATTAGTTATAGATAAACAAAAGACTTTGTTTTCTGGAATATGCAGAGGTGAAATTATAAAAGAAAAAAGAGGCGAAAAAGGATTTGGTTATGATCCTATTTTTATACCGAATGCATCTAAAAAAACGTTTGCAGAAATGCCTCAAGATGAAAAGGCAGAGCACAGTCATCGCGGAAAAGCCATAAGAGAGCTTATAGATTATTTAAAAGAAGATTGATTTTCAATAGTTTACAATACATTTCTATTTAAAATTCATTACAAAATCTAATTGAATTATTATCATTAATAATCAATAAATAAACCGTACCTTTGCAAAAATTTTAACCGCCTTGAGAGTCGGTCGGCATTGGTGCAAAATTATTCTCGAGGTTTTACATACTATATGAATTTATTCGAGAAACTCGGCTTAAACGCCGAAATCGTTAACGCCGTTAACGATATGGGATTCACTGAACCTAGTGAAGTACAAGAAAAGGCCATCCCAATCCTATTAGAAAAAGACACAGATATTGTTGCGTTAGCGCAAACAGGTACTGGTAAAACTGCTGCTTTTGGATTTCCACTAATCCAAAAGATTGATGCTGGATACAAGAAAACTCAAGGGCTAATCCTGTCTCCAACACGTGAGCTTTGTCTTCAAATTACAAATGAGCTTCAAAATTACTCTAAATATGTAAAGGGATTAAATCCTGTTGCAGTTTATGGTGGCGCTAGCATTACAGAACAAGCTAAGCAAATAAAACGTGGTGCTCAGATTATTGTTGCTACGCCTGGTCGTATGCAAGATATGATAAGACGTGGTTTAGTAGACATTTCTGAAATACAATATTGTGTTTTAGATGAAGCAGATGAGATGTTAAATATGGGTTTCTATGATGATATCACAGAAATTCTTTCTCACTCACCAGAAGATAAATTTACTTGGTTATTTAGTGCAACAATGCCTAAAGAGGTAGCACGAATTGCTAAAGACTTTATGAATAATCCTGTTGAAATTACAGTAGGATCTAAAAATAAAGGTACAGAAAACGTATCTCACGAGTATTACCTAGTTGGTGGTCGTGACCGTTATAAAGCATTAAAGCGTTTATGTGATGCAAACCCAGAGATTTTCTCTGTTATATTTTGCCGTACAAAACGTGATACTCAAAAAGTTGCAGAGCAATTAATACAAGATGGTTATAGCGCTGGCGCTATACACGGTGATTTAAGTCAAAACCAAAGAGATTTGGTAATGCGTAGTTTCCGTACACGCCAAATACAAATGCTTGTAGCTACAGATGTTGCTGCTCGTGGTATAGATGTAGATGATATTACTCACGTAATTCATTACACGCTTCCAGATGAGCCTGAAGTATATACGCACCGTAGTGGTCGTACTGGTCGTGCAGGAAAAAGCGGTACTTCTATGACTATTGCTACAAAAAGCGAAATGCGTAAGATTAAAGCTATTGAAAAACGCATACAACGTAATTTTGAGCGTAAAGATGTTCCTGATGGTGAAGAAATTTGCCAAGTTCAATTATTTCACCTTGCAAGCCAGATTAAGGATACAGAAATAAATCATGCAATTGATAAGTATGTACCTCAATTAGAAGAAGAATTAGGTGATTACACTAAAGAAGAACTTATTAAAAAGTTTTTCTCTGTTGAATTTACAAGATTCCACAATTACTATAGTAAGGATAGCATAAGCCAAGTATCTGCAGACAATCGTGATTATAGTGAAGGAGACTCAGACAGTGTTCGTTACTTTATTAACGTTGGTGGTAAAGATGGTTTTGATTGGATGTCTTTAAAAGACTTCTTAAAAGAACAATTAGATTTAGATCGTGATGGCGTTTACAAAGTAGATGTTAAAAACACCTTCTCATTCTTTAATACAGATGCAGACAAGCTGGATAAGGTTATGGAAGTATTTGCAGATATGACTCACGAAGGTCGTAGTGTAAATGTTGAAGTGACTAAAGACAAAGGTGGCTCTGGTGGCGGCGGTGGTCGTAGATCTAGTGGTGGCGGTCGTCGTTCTGGCGGTGGTGGCTTTAAAGGAAAAGGCGGCGGTGGTCGTCGTTCTGGAGGAGACAGAAGTAAAGGCTCTAGAGATGGCGGTGGCTTTAAAGGTAAACGCAGAAGTAGTGACAGCGATAGAGGCGACAGCGGAAGAGACAGAAAAAAATCTTCAAGACGCAGTAGCGATTCTTCTAGCAGAAGCTCAAGCCCTAAACGAGAAAGATCTTCTGAAGGCAGCGGAAGCACGAGAGCAGAAAATGTTAAAAGCTCTATAAGCAGGAGACGTTCTAGACGTAAATAATCATAAATATTAAAATGCCTTGCAACAATTACTTTGCAAGGCATTCTTTTTAATAACGACTTATTCTATATTTGATACGATTTTTTAGCACTAGAGCTTATTTACCTTATTTATGAAAACTTCATTTCCTTTACTTTTACTGTTATTACTTATCGGTTTTACGGCACATTCTCAACAAACCGTAACAGGTATTGTACAAAGCGCCTCAAATGATAGGATACTTGAAAATGTAAACATTGTTAACCTTAATCAGGTTAAAGGAGCTACTACCAATGAAAAAGGTGAATTTGAAATTAGAGCAGAAGTAAATGATACCTTGTATTTTTCATATATAGGTTATAAATCTATTCAAGTAACAGTTTCTAATGACTGGCTTAAGTATGGTGACGTTAAAGTAAAAATGACAGAGGTTGGTATTGCCCTGGAAGAAGTAACTGTAAGACCTGTACAATTAACTGGTTATATAGAGATTGATGCTAAGAATATTCCTATTTACAACAACTATCGTTATTCTATTTCTGGTCTTAATACTGGCTATGAAGGTGGAGACAGACAGCCTAGTGCTGTAACTAAAGTCTTAGGCTCTATTTTTAATCCTGCAGATTTTTTATATAATGTTTTTGGTAAACGCCCAACACAAATGCGTAAGCTTAGACAGATGAAAGAAGATGATGAAATAAGAAATCTTTTGCAGACTAAGTATGATCGTGAGACACTACAAGCGCTACTACAAGTAAGCCGTGTTGATATTGATGAGATTTTAAGAAACTGCAACTACTCCAAAGATTTTATAAGCACCGCAAACGATTTACAGATACTAGATGCTATTTCTGGTTGTTATGAGGAATACAAAGTGCTGAAAAGAGATTAATTAATTATGTTATAATGAAAATCATTAGCCTTTATCTGTTTGTAATTGGTCTTTTTATTTTTTCTTGTAAAGAAGATAAAAAATCTAATGAAACTGAACGTTCTATTACTTCTGAAACTTTAATAGATTCAACTAGCGTTAGTGATCTCAATACAACAGCTTTTGATTGGCTTTTGGGAAAATGGCAACGCACCAATGAGCAAAAAGAAAATTCTGAAACCTATGAGCATTGGGAGAAAATTAATGACTCCTACCAAGGTTTAGGATTTACTTTAAAAGGTAACGATACTATCTGGCAAGAACACATGCAATTATCTAAAGTTGATAATGCTTGGCAATTAGCTATTAAATCTCCTCAAGAAGAAGTAGCCACACTATTTAAAAACATACAACTTACTAAGGAAGAATTCACTTTTGAAAATCCAGATATCGAATTTCCTAATATTATAAATTATATTAATAAAGGGAATACATTTTACGCAAGCGTAAGTGGCAGCGATATGAATATTAAATTTGAGTTTAAACGATTACAATAGTAACCTACTCTACAAAACATACCTACTGCCAATTATTTTTAATTATTACAGTCCACTTATGTAACCGCCGTAAATATCTTTAAAGCGCATACCATTTGTCATTCTGTATTTACTAAGTTTATTATACTCTACTAATGCCCAAAGGACTAGTTCTTTTATAAAATACAGGTCATCTTCATTAACATCATCATCTATATGATTTTCAATTAATGCTTGTAAGGGTTGAATTGAATCTAACTGAGATTTATATTCATCATTTGCAAAATTATCTAAAAGTTCAAACTTACTTTCTTCAAAAAACCATTCAACTAAATTTTGATAGGGATCTACATCATCTGCTTTCTGAAGCTTTTCAATTTTAGGAAAATATTCAATAAAGATTTGTTTTGTAGCTCTAGACAATAGTTGCATTGCCACTGCAGCAGAGCCTTCTTGCTCACCTTCATACACCAATTCAATTTTACCAGTAATACTAGGAATAACACCCATAAAATCACTGAATCTTACTGCTGTGGTGTCATCACCAGATAAAAACATTCTACGTTCTGCTGTACTTAGTAAATTTTCATAAGCAGTTATACTCATTCGGGCAGAGATGCCACTTTTTATATCTACAAACTCACTTTCCCTTGCTTGAAATGATAGTTCTTCCAATAAATTCTTAGCTATTTCAGGAACATGAACGGTGTCTTTTCTTACATCTGCCTTAGCTTCTTGCTGTGTAATGGTTTTAGCTATCTCAACAGTTTCTGGATAATGTGTTAGTATTTGTGATCCTATTCTATCTTTTAAAGGAGTTACGATACTTCCTCTATTTGTATAATCTTCAGGGTTTGCCGTAAATATAAATTGTACATCTAACGGCATGCGTAATTTAAATCCGCGAATTTGAATATCACCTTCCTGTAAAATATTGAATAATGCTACTTGTATGCGCGCTTGTAAATCTGGCAATTCATTAATTACAAAAATGCATCTGTTTGCTCGAGGAATCATTCCGAAGTGAATAACACGATCATCTGCATAACTTAGCTTTAAATTTGCTGCTTTAATAGGATCTACATCTCCAATTAAATCGGCTACTGTTACATCTGGTGTTGCTAGTTTTTCAGCAAAACGTTCATCTCTATGAAGCCACGAAACTGGCGTATCATCGCCTTTCTCAGCAATAAGCTCCACTGCAGTTCTTGAAATAGGATTAAATGGGTCGTCATTAATTTCTGAACCTTCAACAACAGGAATAAATTCATCTAACAAACCAACCATTAAACGCGCCAAACGTGTTTTTGCCTGTCCTCGTAGTCCTAATAGATTTATATTGTGTTTAGATAAAATTGCACGTTCCAATTCTGGTATTACAGTATATTCATAACCGTGAATACCTTCAAAAGAATTTTTTCCTGCTTTTATATTTGTTATTAAGTTATCGCGCAGCTCATCCTTTATAGATTTTGACTTGTACCCTGAAGCTTTAAGCTGGCCTAATGTTGTTATATTTTCTTTACTCATAGTTTATTTTCTCTTTCTGTTTAAAAAACCACAGAAACTATTTTAAAATTCTCTCTTGAATGGGATTCTGAATCAAGTTCAGTATGACAAGAGCTTTCGTGTTACGTTACTTTACCCTTATCGTATGCGTTTTTTCCTATTAGCCTCATAATCGTGGAAAATCATTTCGCCTAAACCTTGCAATCCTGTGTAAAATGCTTTCCCTTGATTTGCATCTGTAAACTCATCTACAAATTGCTGTAAATAAGGATCATTAGCTATCATAAACGTTGTAATAGGTATTCTTAGCTTTCTAGCTTGTTGTGCCATTGCATAGCACTTATTAACTATATGGGAATCTAAGCCATTACTGTTTTTGTAATATTGACCATCTGGCAATTGTATACAACTTGGCTTTCCATCTGTTATCATGAAAATTTGTTTGTTGGAGTTTCGCTTTCTGCGCAACATATCCATTGCCAACTGTAAACCAGCCACAGTATTTGTGTGGTAAGGTCCTATATTTAAATATGGTAAATCTTCAATTTTAATAGGCCAAGCATCATTACCGAACACTAAAATATCTAAGGTATCTTTTGGGTATCGTGTTGTAATTAATTCTGCTAAAGCCATAGCTACTTTTTTAGCAGGTGTAATACGGTCTTCCCCATATAATATCATTGAGTGAGAAATATCTATCATTAACACAGTGCTCATTTGTGCTTTGTGCGTAGTATCTTCTACAACAAGATCATTTTCTGTTAAATGAAAATCGCCAATTCCATGATTAATTTGTGCATTACGTAAGCTTTCTGTTACCGATACGCGCTCTAAAGCATCTCCAAATTGATAATTCCTAAATTCACCCGTTTGCTCATCTCCAATGCCACTATGCTTTGTACGATGATTGCCTTGACCGGCACGACGCATTTTTCCAAAAATTTGCTCTAATGCTCGTTTTCGTAAAAGGCGTTCTGTTTTAGAAGTAATAGCCATTCCTCCTTTTTTGTCTGGCTTTACCTCTTCTCGTATGTAGCCTTTCTTTTTAAGGTCTTCAACAAAATCTTCTAATGTATAATCTTCTGTAGTTAACTCATACTCGTCATCTAGTTGTCTCAGCCAATCCATAGCTTCATCAAAATCTCCAGAGGTATGTGTGATAAGCTCTTGAAACACATCAAAAAGACGCTCAAAAGGAGTTTGCTCTTCTGGGCTATGATGCGTAAAAACAATACCGTTTTTTAAATCCTTTTTCATTTTATTAAAAATACGATATTATGGAAGAAATTACCTCTCTAACAATCGTTAAGATTTATAGAAAGATAAGTGGTCATTATTTAACTCAGGTTAAGTTTAATTTATAGTTTCTGCGTTTTTTGGCGCTATAAAAATACGTTCATTTAATACCGTCTCAGAAATAGTAACATTCTTAAATGTAAGTTCTTTTCGTACTTCAAAAGGTTTACCATCTTTAGTACTATACCAAATAAGTGTTTTTGGTAAGCGCAACCCATTTATATCCTGCCATTTGTCATATTTTATATAACTATAATCGTTTGAGAGTTTATCTTCTCCATACGTAACGGTATAGGCAAGCCACTCTAATCTGTTAGTTTCTTTATCTAGATACATTATGTAATTATCTTTCTCAGACAAACCAACACCCATTGCAAAGAAAGTCTTAATACCCTTATAGGTTTTCCCTTGTATTTCAATATCAGGAACATCTGTATAAGAGATTCCATTATCTCCTAAAACAAATGGCATAGCATAAAAATAGAACATAAGATTATGATAAAACTTCACTCTGCCAGAATCAAAAACTGAGTCTTCTTGAGATAGCCAATACTCATTCCCATCATAACCAAGAGCAAACTGTTCTGCTTGTATCTTTGCCTTTCTACTTTTTAAATCTGTAGTATGAGTTTCTGTACCATACTTACCATCAATTTGAAAACATAAATTATTCATGGCATCCCAAGTCGTAATGCCACCGTGAGCATTAAATATATGCTTAACAGGTTTAGGATATGGTAATTTGGGATGATTCATCTTATGGTCGGAATGATCCATATGTTGATGATCACTTTGTGACATTGCATCATGATTCATTTTAGAATGATCTACTTGATCAGATTCCTTTTGTTTTTCATTGTTTTTACAACTTAATAAACAACAAGCTGCAATACATAAATAAAATAGTGTCTTCATAATACCTGTACTTTGTCTAAAAATACGAGGAATACACGTAATTTTGCAGCACGATGAATAAATATATTTCCAGCACAAGTAATCCTACCTTAAAAAAATTACTTCAGTTACAAGAAAAATCGCGTAACCGTCGTAAGGAAGGTCTTTTTGTAGTAGAAGGTTTGAGAGAGCTTAGGCTTGCCCTTAAAGGAGGCTATAACATATCTGAAGTTTTCTTCTGCCCAGAATTGGTTTCTGAAGACACTTTAAACAATTTAATTAAAACGCCTATCAGTTATACTGAATTGTCTTTGGAAGTTTATCAAAAGGTTGCATATAGAGGCAGTACAGAAGGTGTTATTACAATTGTTAAAACAAAAGCACATCAATTAGTTGATATTAAAACATCTGAAACACCTTTAATTCTTATAGCTGAAGCTCCTGAAAAACCTGGTAATATTGGTGCGTTACTAAGAACTGCAGATGCTGCAAATGTAGATGCTGTAATAATTGCTAACCCTAAGACAGATTTATACAATCCTAATATTATAAGAAGTAGTGTTGGTTGCGTTTTCACAAATCAAGTGGCTGTAGGAACAACATCTGAAATAATCTCATTTTTAAAAAAGCAAAAAGTAAATATTTATTGTGCAGCCTTACAAGCTTCAGAACATTACCATTTGCAAGATTTTACAACAGCCACTGCTATTGTAGTTGGTACAGAAGCAACAGGGTTAAGTGACGAATGGCGTAAAAATGCAACCCAAAATATTATTATCCCAATGCAAGGTGAGATAGACTCAATGAATGTTTCAGTAGCTGCAGGAATTTTAATTTATGAAGCCAAACGACAACGCAAGTTTAAATAAGAGAAAACTATATGACTCCTACTACCCTATTTTTTATACTAATTGCAATTATCATTATAGAGTTTGTTATAGATACAACTTTAGATGTTTTAAATGCTAAACACTATGGTGATAAACTTCCGGAACCATTACAAGATGTTTATGACACAGAGGAATATTTAAAATCTCAGGCTTATAAAAAAGAGCGTTTTAAATTTAGTATGGTCTCCAGTGTATTTTCCTTAGTATTGCTTTTAGCTTTTTTCTTCCTAGATGGCTTTGCTTTTGTTGATGAGTTAGCAAGACAATATACAGATCATCCCATTTTAATAGCGCTTATCTTTTTTGGTATTATTATGTTGGGTAGCGACATTCTTACTACACCATTTTCATATTACAGCACATTTGTTATCGAAGAAAAATATGGTTTTAATAAAACAACGCTAAAAACCTTTGTGCTTGACAAAATTAAGGGCTGGTTTATGCTCATAATAGTAGGTGGCGCACTTTTATCGCTAATAATCTGGTTTTACCAATGGGCAGGATCTTCATTCTGGTTATATGCTTGGGCAGTTATCGCTGTATTTTCTGTTGTGATGAATATGTTTTATGCAAAACTCATAGTCCCATTATTTAACAAACAAACACCTTTAGAAGATGGTTCACTAAGACAAAAAATTGAAGCATATGCAAGTAAAGTTGGGTTTAAGTTAGATAACATATTTGTAATAGATGGTTCTAAACGAAGTACAAAAGCAAATGCCTACTTCTCAGGATTTGGTCGTGAAAAACGTATTACACTGTACGATACCTTAATAAATGATTTAGAAGAAGAAGAAATAGTAGCAGTTCTTGCACATGAGGTTGGGCATTATAAGAAAAACCATATTATAATTAATTTAATCACCTCCATAGCATTAACAGGCCTTACGCTTTGGTTACTTTCTTTGTGTATTGGTAGTCCATTATTATCACAGGCATTAGGAGTAGCTACACCTAGTTTTCATATTGGTTTAATTGCATTTGGAATACTATATAGTCCAATCTCAGAAATCACAAGCTTACTTATGAATTTTATTTCAAGAGCTTTTGAATATCAAGCAGATAACTTTGCAAAAGAAACCTATGCTGGAGCGCCATTAATTTCAGGATTAAAAACACTGTCTAAAAATAGTTTAAGCAATTTAACACCACATCCTGCTTATGTTTTTATGCATTATTCACATCCAACATTATTACAGCGTTTTCGTAATATTTCTTCTACATAATTCTATATAGTTTGCTATCTTAGTCTTAGCATATGATGACAGACTTACAAATAGAACAAGAGAACATTGCAATTGCGAGTGAGTATAAAAAATTACTTCGCATTAGCTATAGAATGCTCTCCAAAGAAGACAAGATACTTATTAGGCAGGCATTTGAAGTTGCCGTAGATGCCCATAAGGAACAACGCCGAAAATCTGGCGAAGCCTATATTTTTCATCCAATAGCCGTTGCCAAAATAGTTGCATCTGAGATAGGTATGGATGCCACCTCAATTGCTGCTGCTCTTCTTCACGATGTCGTTGAAGACACTACATATACTTCAGAAGACATTGAAAAAATGTTTGGAGAAACCGTTGCTCGTATTGTAGATGGCCTTACTAAAATCTCAAGCTTAGAAAGCGAAACAGACGTTTCATTGCAAGCAGAAAATTTTAGAAAAATGCTGTTAACACTTAATGATGACGTTCGTGTGATCATTATAAAAATAGCAGACCGCTTACATAATATGCAGACTATGGAAAGTATGCGAGCGGATAAACAAGTTAAGATAGCCTCTGAAACCTTATACATTTATGCACCTTTAGCACATAGAATTGGTTTATATAAAATTAAAACTGAATTAGAAGATTTAAGTTTAAAATATACTGAACCAGATGTTTATCAAGATATTCACGATAAAATAAAAGAGACTAAAGAAGAACAGGATGATTATATTAGAGAGTTTTCAAACATCATAGAAAATTCACTTAACGCAGAAGGTTTAAATTACGAAATAAAAGGACGCCCAAAATCTATACATTCCATTAGGCTTAAGATGGAAAAGCAAAATGTAAGCTTTGATGAGGTTTACGATAAGTTTGCCGTTCGTATTATTTATAAAAGTGATTCTGCCAACGAGAAATTCTTAGCTTGGAAAATTTATTCAATAGTTACAGACCATTTTAGACCTAATCCTGTTAGACTTCGCGATTGGATCTCTTCACCAAAATCTACCGGATATGAAGCATTGCATATTACTGTAATGGGACCTAAAGGCCGTTGGGTTGAAGTTCAAATACGTAGCCAGCGTATGAATGAGATTGCAGAAAAAGGTTATGCTGCGCACTTTAAATACAAGCAAGGTGAAACAAATGAGCAAGAATTAGAGCAATGGCTTAACAAATTACAAGATGCTTTAGAAAACACCGAAAGTAATGCTGTTGATTTTGTTGAAGAGTTCAAACTTAACCTGTACTCAAAAGAAATATTCGTGTTTACGCCTAAAGGAGATTTAAAATCGCTTCCTAAAGGTGCAACTCCATTAGATTTTGCTTTCAGTATTCATACAGAAGTAGGTTTAAAAACAAGAGGCGCACGAGTAAATAGCAAATTAGTACCATTAAGCCATACCTTAAAAAGTGGAGACCAAGTAGATATTATAACCTCTAATAGTGCAAAACCAACCTCCAACTGGTTAGATTATGCCACTACAGCGAGAGCACGTAGTAAAATTAAAAGCGCATTAAAGGAATCTAAAAAAGAACTTGCCGAAGAAGGAAAAGCTGTTTTAACTAGAAAACTTAGAGCTCAAAAAATTCCTTTAAATGAAAGAACTATAAATGAGCTTGTTGTATTCTTTAAACTAAAAACAAGTTTAGATTTATTTTACCGAGTTGGAAATGGTAGTATAGATAATCATAGCTTAAAAGAATTTGCTGCTTCGCGTAGTAATGCCTTAGTATCATTCTTTAAAAATAAAATAAAAAGACAACCTTCTTCTCAAGATATTAATAAGGATGAAATCACTACTAATTATGACCTATTAGTATTTGGAAAGGAAGAAGAGAAAATGGATTACAAAATTGCAAATTGTTGCAATCCTATTCCTGGAGATTCTGTTTTTGGGTTTATTACAGTTAGTGATGGTATAAAAGTTCATAAAAACAACTGTCCAAATGCAATTCAATTACAAAGTAATTACGCCTATAGGATAATATCTGCTAAGTGGATAGACTCAACACAAGAAGACTTTAGAGCAATTATAAAATTAACTGGTATAGATAATTTAGGTCTTGTAAACACTATCACTAAAGAAATTTCCAGAGAAATGCACGTAGACATGAAACATATAAGTTTTGATAGTGACGATGGAATTTTCTCAGGTAAAATCACGGTTGTCGTTAAAAACAAAACCATACTCAAGGCACTTATGGATAACCTTAAAAAAATTAACGGCATCGACAAAGTTACCCGTGAATAATGACTAAATTTGTGTCCTTATTATGGAAATATCAAACTCACACCAAAACGACCAAGCGGTTGTTAAAAACGTTTTTACCAAGTTCTTAGAAGACAACAGTCATCGTAAGACACCAGAGCGTTTTGCCATTCTTCAAGAAATTTACGATAGTGAAGAACATTTTGATATAGAGTCACTCTACATTAAAATGAAAAATAAAAAATATCGTGTTAGCCGAGCAACACTTTACAATACTATAGAGCTTTTAATGGCTTGTGGTTTAGTAAGGAAACACCAATTTGGCAATGGTCATGCACAATATGAAAAATCATATTTTGACAAACAGCACGATCACGTTATACTTACGGATACTGGTGAGGTCATAGAATTTTGTGATCCTAGAATTCAATCTATCAAACAAACTATCGAAGAAGTATTTGATATTTCTATAGATAAACACTCACTATACTTTTACGGAACCAAAAACCAAACTAAATAAATACTTATGGCAGTAGACTTGCTACTCGGCCTACAATGGGGCGATGAAGGAAAAGGAAAAATTGTAGATGTCCTTACAAAAGATTATGATATTATCGCTCGCTTTCAAGGTGGTCCAAATGCTGGTCATACCTTAGAGTTTGATGGTCATAAACATGTACTGCATACCATACCATCAGGAATTTTTCATGAAACAGCAATTAACCTAGTTGGTAATGGCGTTGTGATAGATCCTGTAATATTTAAAAAAGAATTAGACAATCTAGAAAAATTTAATTTAGACTTACAATCAAAACTTTTAATTTCTAGAAAAGCTCACATAATCCTGCCTACACATAGGTTATTAGATGCTGCGTCTGAAGCTTCAAAAGGAAAAGCAAAGATTGGGTCTACCCTTAAAGGAATTGGCCCAACCTATATGGATAAAACTGGAAGAAACGGTTTACGCATAGGAGATCTAGAATTAGACGGCTGGAAAGATAAATACAGAAAGTTAGCAGATAAGCATGAAGCTATGATTAACTTCTATAATGTAGATGTCCAATATGATTTAGCTGAACTGGAAACAGAATTTTTTAAAGCTGTAGAGGTTTTAAAATCATTACAGTTTATTGATTCTGAAGAATATTTGTTCCAAGCTCAAAAAGAAGGAAAATCTATATTAGCTGAAGGCGCTCAAGGCTCTTTATTAGATATAGATTTTGGAACCTATCCTTTCGTAACATCATCTAATACAACTGCCGCAGGAGCCTGCACCGGTTTAGGTATAGCACCAAACAAGATTAAAGATGTCTTTGGAATTTTTAAAGCATACACTACTCGTGTAGGCTCTGGGCCGTTTCCAACAGAATTATTTGATTACTATGGCAAAACCATGGCTAAAGTAGGTAATGAATTTGGAGCTACAACTGGACGCCCAAGACGATGTGGATGGCTAGATCTTGTAGCTCTAAAATATGCAGTACAAGTAAACGGTGTAACACAATTAATGATGATGAAAGGTGATGTACTTAGTGGTTTTGATCATCTTAAAGTTTGTACAGCTTATAAATATAAAGGAGAAGAAATACAACATCTTCCATTTAACATAGAAGCAGAAAATGTAACTCCTGTTTATAAAATAATGAAAGGCTGGAAAGCAGACTTAACAAAAATGACAGAAGCTTCACAAATGCCTGATGCATTAAATGATTATATAAACTTCTTAGAGGATGAGTTAGAAGTGCCAATTAAAATTGTTTCAGTCGGTCCCGACAGAACGCAGACAATTAAGCGATAATAATTATACATCAAATAATTTATCATAACCCTAAAGTTTTCTTTAGGGTTTATTTTTTTCGCTTATTTCTGTAAATAAAATATAAGACTACGCAAAGTATTGGTAAAACAACATATAATATTAAATCTGCTGGATTACTTAAGTCTATTGCAGAATTGTTTACAGGATGCGGTACTTCTTTAGGAATTTGAATTATTGATAACATTTTTTATTTAAATGTATAAAGAAATGGTGACACCAATTATTAAATAAAAGCAAAAAACCTACGATAAAAAATATCGTAGGTTTTTATTTGCGGAGAAAGAGGGATTCGAACCCCCGGAGGTGTGACCCTCAACAGTTTTCAAGACTGCCGCATTCGACCACTCTGCCATTTCTCCAATAGCGAGTGCAAATATAATATCTTTTTTTAATACATAAAAGCACTATTCCTTTTTTTTGAAAAAAAATATTTTACTCTATATTTTCTCTTTAAAGTATTGTTTATCTTTAATCCTATAAATTAATTTAAAAACTATGAAAAAAACATTTTTGTTATTAGGACTTGTAATTTTATCAAGTTGTGGAGGTGCTCAAAAAAGCCTTGAAAATGCAGATCCAACAAAGTATTCTGAAACTATAACACCTAATGATCTGAAAGAGCATTTATTTATTTATGCTTCAGATGAATTTGAAGGTAGAAATACAGGTGAACCAGGGCAAAAGAAAGCTATTGACTACTTAAAATCAAATTATTTAAAAATGGGCATTCCGAGTCCGTTAGGAGATGGCGATTACTTTCAGGAAATTCCTGAGAGCTATTTTAGAGGAAACATTAAATCAAGTGAAAATGTAGTAGCTTTTATAAAAGGAAGCGAAAAGCCTGAAGAAATTGTTGTTTTATCTGCCCATTTAGACCACGTCGGTAAAAAGGATGGTCAAATATATAATGGCGCTGATGACGACGGTAGCGGTACTGTAGCGCTACTAGAAATGGCTCAAGCTTTTCAAAAAGCAGTTAAGGATGGTTATACACCTAAAAGAAGTATTTTGTTCTTGCACGTTACTGGAGAGGAAATTGGTCTGTATGGCTCAAAGTTTTATACAGAAAATCCTATTTTCCCTTTGAAAAACACAGTTGCCGATTTAAATGTTGACATGATTGGTAGAATTGGTGAAGGTAAAGAAGGTAATGATAATTATGTATACTTAATAGGCTCTGATAAACTTTCAACAGAATTACACGAACTAAGTGAAATGGTAAATTCTAAATATGTAAACTTAGAATTAGACTATACTTACAATGACGAAAATGATCCTAATAGATTTTACTATAGAAGTGATCATTATAATTTTGC
>Ga0098073_1000121_pt1 | contig 29333 bp, 26 predicted proteins | sample 31_taG_FD_75060 | JGI IMG/M metagenome (GOLD analysis project Ga0098073, IMG submission 75060) | Marine viral communities from the Gulf of Mexico - 31_GoM_OMZ_CsCl metaG | ecosystem: Environmental > Aquatic > Marine > Oceanic | place: Gulf of Mexico | collected 2015-07-12
GATCCATTTGGTCCAAGGACTGCAAAAATTCCGCCTTCATTAATACTGAGGTCTACACCTTTTAAGACTTGATTTTTACCAAATTTTTTATGTAAATTTTCAATACTTACCATGTTGCTTTTTTAATTAAAGGGTTATTGTCCAATAAATTATCAGGCGTGAAAACTGGTGATACTTTTTCGGAAAAATCAATGATATCAATAAATAAGCTACGTAAAAGAATAATTGTTTCCGGAGTTCTGTTTACTATATATGAAAATAGCTTAACAGGTCTATAAGGGACATCACCTACTCCATCTTTATCAAGGTCGTATCCTGTGTAATTACTCCAAAAGTTTCTATCAAATACATTGTCGTTTACTTTACTATTATAGGATATGTCAAAAGAATTATACAAAAAATTATTCTCTAAAAAACTATTAGTGTAACAGGCTCCTCGTACTTTAACTGCCCAACCATTATTAATAAAATTGTTGTTCTTATATACAATCCTGTTAGAGCCTTCTATATTAATACCTATGGTGTTTTCTTGAAAAGTATTTCCAATAATTTCGGCATCATTAATCTCTTTTAATAGCATACCATAAGATGCTGTTCCCCAATTTTCTTTAAAGGTGTTATTTATCATCTTTATTTTTTTGGAAAACATGACTGCAACACCAGCTCCATTATTTTCGAAGGTGTTGTCTTGATAAAGATCGTTATTTGAAAACATAAAATGTAAGCCATAACGCAAATTTTGTTCACTTACATTATTTTTAATAATGCAGTTATTAGAAAACTCTAAATAGATACCATCACGAACGTGTTCAACAAAGTTGTGTTCTATATCTATATAATTGCTGTACCATAATTGTATGCCATTTCCAGAGTTGTATTCTTCAACAGCATCACCAATTATTTTGTTATGATAAATTTTTCCGTAATTTGATTTTTCAATATAAATACCAAAAAACAGGTTTTCTAGAACCACATTTTGAATGACAAAGTTTTTGCTCTTTCTAACTCGTATAGCGGCATAATCTTCGGTATAACTCGTTCCTACATTAATCACAAACAAGCCATCAACAGTTACATTATCTGAAATTATGGTAATTATTTCACCTTTTAACTCTCCATCAATTACTGGATAGTTTTCACCAATAATTGCTAATGGTTTGTTTATTGTGATGTCATGCTCTTTATAAGTTCCTTTTTTAACAATAATGGTATCAAAATCTTTGGCTTGAGCAATAGCTTCGGATAAGGTTGAAACAGAACAAGAACTGCATACCTCAATGTTTTGAGCATACATGATGTTAGCCATAAAAATGACTGTTAAAAATGTGATCAATTTGTTCATGAAACTAATTCTTTAAATGTGCTAGTAGTTTTTCCCAAGAATACAGTTCACCTCCTTTTTCTGATTGAATTTTTTCAGCATCAACCTTATTTTTAAAGGCAGATAAGAAAGCTCCCATTGGACTTGGTACATTCTCGCTAATTAAAAAAGTAGCTTTAGTAGCATCGATTAAAACTTCAGGTTCGGTAAAATGATTAGTGAGAATAATTTTTATTTCTGATGAATCCTCAAACTCATGTAGAAAATTAATCATACATTCTGAAGCATCAAACTTATAGACCTTTCCTTTGTTGGTCACAATTTCTGCTCCATGAACCTTGTCAACAATGGTCATTTTACAAAAATGACATCCATCATTGCCATAATCAATAGCTTGTGGTGATACATTACAACCAAATAAAATAAGCAGCAATGCAATAATTGAATAGTGTTTTAGTGTTTGCATTTTTTAGTGTTTTAGTGTTTTGTCTTTTCTTTACATAGTCAAAGCTTTTTTATGGTTTTTCTTTCCAACTAAATAGGCTACTAATCCCATTGCAATACCTAATCCTAGAAAATAAGCTCCCAGTCTGGGATAAGAATGAGCCTTGAAATTTAAAATGTCTTTACCACCAAATAATGGAGGCTGAAAGCCCATAACTGTTCCATCAGGATTGGTAAATTTCATTATAGCCTTTGGATCTAAATTGTGACCATAATCATGCTCCCAAAGATAAAAGTCATATAGTCCAGCGCCACTTAAAACAACCATTAAGATAAACCAATATAAGAACCATTTGTAATTGCCTTTAAAGGCAATTAATAATCCTATGATGGTGGTAATGATTATTCCAGCAGGAAATATTTTAAATTCTGGGATAGCTTCTGGAATATACTTCATTCCAACATAGTGATTCATCAAATTGATGTTTTTAATATCGTGTGGATTAACATCAGTAAAATCATTAATGTAAATGTACATGCCCAATGGCGTTGGATATTGCGGAGCTTCCAGTGTAATTTTCCAAAGTGGAAAAAGAAACAATCCTAGCGGTAAAATTGCTGCAAGCAGCATGATGATATTTGACTTTTTCATCGTTAAGGCTTTTAGTGATTTCTTTAGCGTTTTAAAAAGAAAGGCGAGAGCGAAAAAATTACTCTCGCCTTTGTTAGGAAAATAAACACTAAAACAAAATTCTCCTAAGTTTGTTTTATTCTATATCTTCTCCTAGTGACCATTTCAATGGTGTGTTAGCGTTCGCTGCAGATACTCTAACATATCCTTGCATTTCTTGGTGCAAAGCAGAACAGAAATCTGTACAATAGAACGGCCAAACACCTTCTTGTTTAGGTTCCCAAAGGAAGGTCTCCGTTTGTCCTGGCATGATAAGTAACTCAGAGGTGTTAGCACCAATCATACTAATACCATGAGGGACATCATAATCCTGCTCTAGGTTAGTGACATGAAAGTACACTTTATCTCCTACTTTTATACCTTCAATGTTATCTGGAGCAAAGTGACTACGAATGGTTGTCATATAAATATGAACTGTTTTACCATCACGGACAACTTTAGTGTCTGCTTCGCTTTTTGCGGCATAAGGATGGTTGTTATTTTCAAGATCGAATAGTTTTTTTGAACGTGGTTTAATTAAATCTGCGGGACATCCAGCAGCATAATGTGGTTCACCAACTGTGGGGAAATCTAGCAACAATTCCATTTTATCGCCAGAAATATCATATAACTGTGCAGATTGAGTAACCTCTGGACCTGTTGGCAAATAACGGTCTTTTGTGATCTTGTTCATTGCCACCACGTATTTACCAAATGGTTTTTGTGAGTTCCCTCCAGGAATCATTAAGTGACCAACTGAATAGTAACAAGGCTGTCTGTCTAAAACTTCCCATGTACCAACTTTCCATTTAACCACTTCAGATGAAATAAAGAATGTGGTATATGCATTTCCTTTGTCATCAAACTCAGTATGTAAAGGTCCTAAACCTGGTTGTTCAACAACACCAGCTAATGAAGCTTCAAACTCAATAATTGGAATACCATAAGCATCACCTGCAAAACTTTCATTTTCAATAGCGGCCAACATTTTTGTAAATGAGTGAACTGTTAAGTTAGCAGAAAGCTTTCCACTACCTACAATATATTCACCTGTTGGGTCAACATCACAACCATGCGGTGATTTTGGAGTTGGCATTAAATAAACTGCTCCAGGAACGTCTAGCGGATTCACAGTAAGTACTTCTTTTTTCATGGTAGAAGTTGCCATGTGTGTATTTTCATCATACACATTATGTGCATAATTAGTTGGCATCATTGTTCCTCCTCCATTGTTGACATATTCTTCAATTTTCTTCCAGTTTACAGCAGCAATAAAATCCTTATCATTTTGAGATGCATTAACTTCCATAAGCGTGCTTGCTTCTTCAGTGTTATAGGTTGAGAAGAAGAACCATCCATGAGATTTTCCACGACCTGGATGTGATAAATCATAATCAAATCCTGGCATGATTAATTGGAATTTAATATCCATATTTCCATGTTCTGGATCAACGGTAATAAAGGTTAATGATCCTTTAAAGTTTCCTTTATAATCCTTTATTGGCATATCTTTTTGAGGAATTGGAACAGAAAAACGTGTTCCAGCTACAACATACTCCGTGTTTTCAGTTACAAATGATGAACTGTGGTTACCTGCACTATTAGGAATTTCAATGATTTCAGTAGTTTCAAAAGTTGATAAATCAATTTTTGCAATACGCGGTGTATTATTACCATTAATAAATACCCAACGACCATCAATTACTCCATTCGTTTGTGAAATATCTGGATGGTGAGCATCATCCCAAGGCACAAAACCATGAGAAGTATTTAGCATTGGTTTCGTTTCTTCATTATAACCATAAGCTTTTTCAGCATCTTGTGAAAACACTGGAATCACTTTAAATAGACGTCCTGATGGTAAACCGTAAACAGATAACTGTCCACTAAATCCACCAGATATAAAAGCATAAAACTCGTCATGCTCTCCTGGTGCTACATATACTTTTTCGGCAACATTATTTGCCAGAGCGCCAGAATTTTTTCCTGATTTTGCTCCATTATTACAACTTGTAAATGCTACAAGAACAGCTACAGTTGCAAGAGTTGATTTTAATAAATTCTTCATTGTTAAATTATATTAGATTAGTGTTTTTTATTCTTCAGATGGAGGTAATAATACCTTATCTATTACATGTACAATTCCATTTCCAGCAGATATGCTTGCCAAAATTTTGGCACCACCAATAAGTGGTTCACCATCTACAACCTCAACTTTAACATAACCATTATTGGCTTGTCCAAGCTTCTTAAATTTCTTTAAAAAGTCTTTTGAATAGTTTCCAGGCGTTACATGGTACTTTAAGATATTAGCTAAGGCATCTTTATTTTCAGGCTTTAGCAAATTCTCAACTGTACCTTCTGGTAAAGCTGCAAAAGCTTCATTTGTAGGTGCAAAAACCATTAAAGGTCCTGCGTTAACTAAGGCATTTTCCAATTGAGCTGCTTGAACAGCGGCAACCAAAGTAGTATGATCAGGAGATCCTATAGCTATGCTTAAAACTGTTGGTCTACCTTCATCATCTTCAATAAAGGCTTGCCCAGATCGTTCTGTAGTGGTTTCATCAGCTTGGTTAGCTGTAGAGGTCGTTGAGGCTTCATTGTTTTCGTTTTTACAGGAGCAAACTAAGGCTACAAGTGCAAAAACAAAAAATAGATGTTTAATTGGTTTCATATTACGTTTTTATAAGGTTCTAAAATATTCTAAAACAGCTCTAGCTTCGTCTTCAGTTAAGTTTTGATTAGCCATTGGTGAGCCATTAAACTCAATAAGTAATGCTTTTGCTAGAGGATCATTTTTTACCATTCCTTCCGGATCTAGCATCATGTTCATGATCCATTCTGGACTGCGTCTTTTAAGCAGGCCTGTAGGAGCTGGTCCAATGAACTTTTTATCAACACGATGACAAGCTGTACACATTCTATCGTATACATCTTTTCCTCTTGTTGCCATGGCCTGATCAATCTCAGCAGGTAGGGCCAAACTTTCTATTGGCCCAACACCTTTGTTGGTTAAATCGATAGTTTCTGATGCCTTTGTATTGGCAACAGGTTCTACCTTCTTGGTTATAGTTTGTTTTTTAAGTTGAACTTTCTCTTTTTCTTCTTTTTTCTCTTCACCACCACAACTTACAATGGCAAGCGATAAGATTAGAACTATCAGTTTTAGTGTCGTTTTCATAATATTTATAATTTATAGCACAAAACTATCACCAACAGAGTGGAAAAAATATGATAAAAATCATATTTAGGACAAAATTATCCTTTTTAAAATATACAACTAGTTAAATGATTATTAATAAGCTTGTTACACCGGTTTGAATATTAAATAAATACAATAAAAAAAGAGTCAAGTAAAACTTGACTCTTTTCATCATGTGTAATTGAACATTAAATCTTAAATGTCATTACAGGAAGCTCAGAATGGTTGGCAATATCTTCACCTATACTTCCAGCAAAGAAATGTGTTACTCCTTTTCTACCATGCGTTGGAATAGCAATTAAGTCTGCTCCTATTTTATTCGCATAGTTTAAAATACCTTGCTCTACAGTATAGTCTGCATGATAAGCTACAGTATCAAGTTTATCTAGATTGCCATGCACTGTTGTTAAAAATTCAGCTATTTTGTTTTCTATCTCAACAGAGCTCTTAAAATTTTCGTTTGGTAAATTAACATATAACAAGGTTAGCTTAGAACCAAGTTTTTCAAATAAGCGAGACGCTTTTAAATAAGGTTCTACATTTTCTTCATCAAAATTTGAAGCAAATAACACGTGATTAAAGTTTATGTTGGTCAATTCATGTTTTACAACTAATACAGGAATATCAGCGTTTCTAACTACACGTTCTGTATTAGATCCTACAAAAAACTCCTTTAAACCACTTACACCATGAGAACCCATTACAATTAGGTCTGCATCTTGCTCTTTAGCCACATCATTCACCTCGCTAAATACTTTAAAATGTTTCACAATAGGAACTACTTTAATACCCTGAAGATAAGGCTTAGCTAAAAAGGTTTCAAATTTCTGTTCAGCAAGTTTAAAGAAAAATACAGCTTTTTGATACTGTTCGCCTTCTGATGCAGTAAGCATGATATCAGACATTTCCAACATATGCAGTGCCAATAACTCAGCGTTATATTTTTTTGCTAATTGCGCTGCCGTTTTAAGAGCATATTCTGAATGTTCGGAAAAATCTATAGGTACGATTATCTTTTTCATGGTAAAAATATTAGTGATTTATTAAACATATTTTGATATTTACATGGTAAAGTTATACTACGATACAATTATAAACTATGATATTTATCATATCGTGACATTAGATAAAAAGTACTAAATTTTTAAAATAATTCCAAAAAAGAAATTTGCAATTCGCTTATTATTAAAGTAACTTTCATTCGAATTTTTAAACACCATTAAAACATGAAAAAAACGATTATTTTATTGTTTGTTTTAGCTCTAGTATTAACAACAGCTTGTAAAAATGATAAGAAGGCAAATGAAAGTGAAACCACTGAAACACAAGAAGAAACATCAATCACAAAATCGGTTGACACCACCAAATCTGTAGCTACTGATAAAATAACAGTTTTGTTAGAGTCTAAAAGTGGAAGTTCAGCAAAAGGCAACATAGTTTTTAGACAACGAGCAACTACTGTATCCATGACAGCTGTTTTTTCCGGATTGGCAGAAGGTGAACATGCAGTTCACTTGCATGAAAAAAGTGATTGCTCGGCGGAAGATGGCTCTTCAGCAGGTGGTCATTGGAATCCAACAGCACAACCACATGGTGCTTGGGGAGACGAAGCTGGATATCATAAAGGTGATATTGGAAACTTTACAGCTAATGCTAATGGTGTTGGTACTATTACTTTTGTTACTGATGAATGGTGCATTGGATGCGGAGATGACACCAAAGACATTATTGGTAAATCGGTGATCGTTCACCAAGGTACTGACGATTTTAAGTCGCAACCTTCCGGAGCAGCCGGAGCTCGTGTGAGCTGTGGAGGCATTATCCAATAAACTTATAAAATAATAAAAGGCTGCTTCGTTAAGCAGCTTTTTTGTTATGTATTTTGTTTGTATTTGTATGACATTATCTATGAATCAAAATTTAGAGCTCTATGAATCCTTCGGCTAATGGTTGGATTACAAAACTTTTAAAAAATTTATCTGAAAATCAGGAGTTTATTAATCAATCTGAAGCAGCACTATATTGTAGCTTAAGAGATTCTGGTTTTATATATGGTAACAATAGGAATCTGATTGTCAATTTTATAGATTCTCAAGATTTAACTGATGAAGAAATCTGTAAAATAAACTTGTTTTTGGCATTATATTTTACTCACCACAAATCTCAAAGCAAACAAAATTTTTTAGACTCCATCATAGAGTTTTATAAGAATATCGATGTTTATAAATCGTCGTTTTTAAACTCTATATTCTCTGGTAAAATTTCGAATGGATTACTAGAGAAAATTATTCATAAACGGGTTCAGATAGATGACAATATCTTAATCAAGAATTTTAATTATTTTGTGATTAATGCCTTGCTATATGTTGATATCCTAGCATATAAAGAATACTTAATAAGTAACTCAATATCTGTAAATTACATAAAAAAACTTGAAGCATCCATTGAAAAAATTGTTTTAGATGTTTTAAATTCAAAAATTATTAAATCCAAGTATGACGAAAGCATTATAAAGTTGTTTGAGGCATCCTTACGATATCAGGACAATACTCATATTAGTCGTGATGAAGCTCTAGTGAATTTGACTAAAAAACATGAAAAATGGTATCTCTTTGATATCGCTTGTATGTCCACTTGGAGTGATAAAATTATTGACGAAAAAGAACAAGTGTTTCTATTCAATTTAGGTAATGAGCTTCAACTCTCTAATGACATCATTAAAAATTCTATAGATTCTGTAAACTCATTTTATACTAAACATAAGGATAGTATTGACTTATTAAGCTCTCGGAATATTGCTAAGAATTTTTATGATAATTCCAGCAAAATGGTAAGCAAACTTGTTTCAAGAAACAAAAAGAGATTGCAGAAAGAGATACAGCAAAGCAAAGAGTTGATGGTTTTAATTAGCCAATCTACAGTTAGAGATTTATCCAAAGAAGAATCCAAACAACTTCAAGAACAACTGGTTGATATTATAAAAACTATTCCTAGTTTAGCTATTTTTATGCTTCCAGGAGGAGCTATTTTACTCCCTTTGTTTATTAAGTTAATTCCGAAGTTATTACCTTCAGCTTTTGATGATAATCGTATAGAAGATTAAGCGCCAATGGTACAATTTAAACTCGCCAAAACTAATTTAGATTTCAAGACAATTTCAGTGCTTTCAAAAAATATTTGGACAGAACATTACACACCTATCATTGGTTTAGATCAAGTTAATTACATGCTAGAAAAATTCCAGTCTGAAATAGCCATTCAAAATCAAATAAATATAGACAGCTATAAGTACTACCTTATTATTAATGAAAATACTGCTATTGGCTACCTCTCAATAAAGAACAATGATGATGCCTTATTTTTAAGCAAAATATACATAGACAAATCATGTCGTGGTAAAGGATTCGGAAAAATTGCAATCAATTTTATTGAAGAACAAGCAAAAGATTTAAACTGCCAAAAAATCTATCTTACAGTCAATAAGTACAATATGAATTCCATAATGGCTTATCAAAAAATTGGCTTTATAAAAACTGAAGAACTCGTTATAGACATTGGTAATGGTTACGTCATGGACGACTTCAGGATGGAAAAACTTATTTAATTTAACAGTGTTACCCTTCATTTTAAGTATTTAATTTGGTATTTTTAAAATTCACTAAATAACCAACATTTTTCAACTATTAAATTCTTATTATGAGACGCTTTACAACATTGCTTTGTATTGTTCTACTATCATTTACTTTTCAGAACCTTACATCTCAGAATTCAAATCAAGACACTCAAATCCCTGAAGATTTTTATAACCAACTCGAATGGCGCAATATTGGGCCTTATAGAGGCGGACGCTCTCTTGGAGCAGCTGGAAGTCCTGGAAGACCCAACGAATACTATTTTGGTGCTACAGGAGGAGGCTTATGGAAAACCGTTGATGGTGGAACCGAGTGGTTCCCAGTTACTGATGGTCAAGTCACAAGCTCATCTGTTGGCGCAGTTGCTGTAGCCGAAACCAATCCTGACATTGTTTATATTGGAATGGGAGAAGTTCAGTTACGTGGCAGCATTACTCAAGGTGATGGTGTTTATAAAACCACTGATGGTGGAAAAACATGGAGGCATTTAGGTTTAGAAGAAACACAAGCCGTTGCACGTATACGCATTCACCCAACGAATCCAGATATTGTTTACGTAGCAGCATTAGGGCATCCTTATGGCGATAATCCTGAACGTGGTGTTTTTAAAAGTACAGATGGTGGCAACACTTGGAAAAAAACATTATTTGTAAGTGAAAAAGCTGGAGCTGTCGATTTAATCATTGATCGAAATAATCCAAAAGTATTATATGCAAGTACTTGGCAAGTTTATAGAAAAGCTTGGAAAATGTGGGGAGGTGGACCTGATTGTAAACTTTGGAAAAGTACTGATGGTGGCGAAACTTGGTTAGACCTTACTCAAAATCCGGGAATGCCAGAAGGACCCATTGGAAAAATTGGAGTTACTGTTTCGCCAGCAGATTCTAATAGAGTTTGGGCAATCGTTGAAGCCAATGAAGGTGGTGTTTTTAGATCTGACGATGCAGGAAAAACTTGGACACGCACCAATGATGAACGTAAGTTAAGACAACGTGCTTTTTATTACTCAAGAATTTATGCAGATCCTTGGAATAAGGATATTGTTTATGGCTTAAACACTGGGCTATATAAGTCAACAGATGGCGGAAAAACCTTTGATATCACCATCAATGTTCCACATGGTGATAACCACGATTTGTGGATAGATCCTAACAATCCAGATCGCATGATTAATGCGAACGATGGTGGAGGCAATGTTACCATAAATGGAGGAAAAACCTGGACAGAACAAGATTATATCACAACACAGTTATATCATGTCATGACCACTAGTGACGTGCCATATCATGTTGCAGGAGCGCAACAAGACAATAGCACTATTGCGGTACCAAGCGATGGTTGGGATCACATGATGGCACGTGGCCCAAATCATGGATGGTATTATGCTGTAGGTGGTGGCGAAAGTGGTTGGATTACTCAGCATCCCACCAAGCCAGATATTTTTTATGCTGGAAGTCAAGGCGCACTTTTAACACGTTATGATAGAAGTAATGGACAAACAAGAGACATTCAAGTATATCCTCGTTTTTTCTCTGGAGAACCAGCTAGCGCACTACCTGAGCGCTGGCAATGGACGTTTCCAATTATGTTTGCACCACAAGATGAAAATGTGATGTATACCTGCTCTCAGCACGTATGGAAAACGACAGATGATGGTCAATCGTGGGAAAAGATAAGTCCAGATTTAACATATGCTGATCCTGAAACCTTAGGAAAAACAGGTGGAATAATTACAATGGACATGAATGGTCCTGAAATTTATGCAACAGTATTTGCCTTAGCGCCTTCAAACCATGACATCAATACTATTTGGGCTGGATCTGATGATGGTAAAATGCATGTTACACGTGATGGAGGAAAAAACTGGGAAGATATTACACCTAAAGATCTCCCAAAATTTTCAAGAATTAGTATCATAGACGAATCCATACATAATCCTGGAACACTTTACATTGCTGCTAATAGATACCAAGTTGATGATAGAGAACCTTATGTATTTAAAACTCATGACTATGGCAAAACCTGGACCAAGATTATCAATGGAATTGCTCCTGGCCATTTTGCAAGAGCTGTAAGAGAAGATCCTGTAAGACCTGGATTATTATTCCTAGCTACTGAACATGGTGTCTATTTTTCTATGAATGATGGTGAATTATGGAAAAGCCTTCAATTAGAGCTTCCAGACACACCAATTCGTGACCTAGTCATAAAAGATAATGACGTAGTGTTAGGCTCACATGGTAGAGGATTTTGGATTTTAGACAATATTCAGCCACTTCGCCAATATAAAGGATCAATGAAGAGCCAAAAAGCTGTACTTTTCAAACCAGCAGATGCTATTAGAGGCATTAGCAATCTTGATCTACAATACTATTTATCTGATGAGGCAGAATCTATAACTTTCGAAATATTAGACGCTAATGGTAATATGATTACCTCTTTTTCTGGTGACCAACCTAAATATAAGAGAAATACTAATATTCCTTGGTGGGAAAGAGAACCAGCTAAACCAACTACGGCAAAAGGACTAAATACCTATTCTTGGAATTTACGATTCCCAGGTGCAACGACCTTTGAAGGAATGATTATTTGGAGTGGTCGTCCGGCAAATGGTCCAAAAGCACCACTTGGAAATTACAAAATACGTATGAAAGTTGGCGATTATTCAGAAACTCATGATTTTGAAATTAAAATAGATCCTAACTTAAGAGGAATAACCAAAGAAGATTTGCAAGAACAATTTGATTTAGCTTCAAAAATTATGAATAAAACAAGCACTGCTAATGAGGCTGTAATTAAAATTAGAGAGATTAAATCTCAATTAAATGATGCTAAAGGGAAAATATCAAGCTCAGATTACAACAAAACCATAACCCCTTTTATTCAGAAAATTTCTGCCATTGAGGAAGATTTATACCAAGTAAAAAATCAATCTGGGCAAGACCCTCTGAATTTTCCCATCAAATTGAATAATAGATTAGCATCTCTAAGACGAAGTGTTGAAACTGGAGATGCCAAACCAACAAATGGTGCTTATAAAGTGTTTAAAGAATTATCTGACGAATTAGATCAGCATTTAGGAAAATTAAATCAAACTCTAAGCTCAGATTTATCTAAAGTAAATCAACTTTTAAAAAAAGCAGGTAAAAAAGAAATAAGTAAATAAGTTATTTTAACAAGATTAATGTTATTAGTAGTATAGCCCAAATGTATATTTTCGTTTGGGCTTCATTATTAATTATTATTTATTCAATTAAAAATGTAAATTTAAATTCCAAATCACATAAACTACTACTTAAACAAATTATATTTTTTTGAAATACAAAGCCTTCCTTTCATATAAGCATGGTAAAGATGATGCTTTAGCCAAAAGCTTAGAAAAATCTTTAGAAAAATTTGCCAAACCAACCTTTAAAAGACGTGCTCTTGAAATTTTTAGAGACAGTAATGATCTCTCAGCTGCAGCAGATTTGGGTGAAAAGATTCGGAATGGCCTTGCCGAATCAGAATATTTCATATGCATGGCAAGTCCTGCTTACGCAAAATCAAAATGGTGTTGTCGTGAAGCTGAATTTTGGCGCGATAACAAATCAATTGACAATTTGCTCATTGTTTTAACTGATGGAGAAATCCTCTGGGACGAATCAACCAATGATTTTGATTGGTCAGTGACTACCGCAATCCCGAAAGAACTTTCAGGAACATTTTCTGGCGAACCCTTTTATATAGATTTCAGAAATGCTGGCCCAGAAACAAGTTTAAATCTTGATAATCCAAACTACAAAACTCGCTTGGTGCTTTTGGCTGCAACACTTCACAATAAAAGCATTGGTGATATGGTTGGTGAAGCTGTTAAACAACATAAACGAACGATGCGTATTAGAAATGCAGCGATAACGACCCTTAGCATTTTGTTGTTAATAGCCGTGGCATCAGCAATTTATGCAGTCGGTCAGAAAAACAAGGCGTTACTTTCTAATTACATAGCCAATTCTCAAGCACAATTTAATGAAGACCCGACAAAGTCTTTGCGCTTAGCAGAACATGCCTATAAATTTGCAAAATCTAAAAACCTATCAACTGAAAATGCCGCCGAACAGCTAATCAAGGTGTTTTATAGCGGTTACGGTTTTTATCAAGAAGACATGAATATCCAGGTAGATTTTGATGATAATGAAGTTTATGGTCCATACAAAAACTCAACTGCCTTTTTAAAGGTAAAGGCTTTAAGTGATTCCATATTTCAAACAATTCCAGACGATGAATATTTGCAAGAAGCTTCAGCTTTATATTTTAATGAATCAACCAACGACGCTATTTTTGCAGTTGCAAGTCAGGCTATGGCATTCCCGAGGCTTTATTATTTAGATTACAATGTGACTAATTATTATATCGATTATGTTGAGATTAAACTTGATGGATTTAGTGGTTATACAGCTTACATTGAAAGTATTCAGATTTCTAAAGATGGACAATATACCATATTAGGTTCGGCAAATACAAAAACGGCTTTGATTGATAATGCTATGTATAAAGTTAATAACAATGCTAATGTATTTAAAGATAGAGCCATATTAAAAACAAGCACTAATTATCCAATTAGTGCAGTACAATTTATAGAAAACGATGATTACATTGCCACTTTAAGCTTTGACAGTGAAGATGTTAATGGAAAAAGGGAAGATATAAACAAAACAGTATATTATTACAAAACAGAACCTTTTCCATATTTAGAGCTCGTCAATGCTGATAGTGAAATAGGTAATATTTCTTTACAGGATGAACATTTTATGATTCCTGCTGACCAAAGTAGCGAGCCATTTACATGGTTTCATTTTGCTCATGAAATAAGGGACAAAGACAATAATCTTGTTGTAGATTTTCCGCCTGCTAAAGGAGTAGATTTATATACGATAAAAAGTCCTGATGAAATTTACAACTTAAATTATCAAGGTTTGTTTAATGCCAACAATGATTTACTCATTAGGTTTGATTTAGACCGAATTGACAATAGTGGCATTGCTTATTGCTTTTCTGAAAATAGTGAATTTGTTAAAATAAGCTATTTAGATGGGCCTGAGCGCATTTTTTCATTGAACCCAGAATACATTATTAATCGAATAAATAATACAGAAATTATGGGGAATATCGCTCAACTAACTGAAGAAGATAAAGCCTTATTTTTGGTTAATGACTAGATATTATAATTTTTCCATTAAAATTGCTGTAATAGTTTTAATTCCATCAATATAATTCCCTAAACGAATATTTTCGTTTGGACTATGTTGGTTATTATCAGGATTCACAGTTGGTACTCCAACGGCTGGTAATCCTAAGGTAATAACAAATGGTGAAATCGGAATTGAGCCTCCCATGGTTCTTATCTGAATTGGATCTTTCCCAAAAGCAGTTCGCATTCCTCTGCGTAACCATGCTCCTACTTCAGTGTCAAATTCAGTTCTAAAGGCACCATATGAAACCTCAGCGTTAAAACGAACAATTTTATCATGTGTCATACGCTCCTCTTCTGTTGGTTGGTCTTCAACTAAATAATAGCCTTGACTGGAGATATAGTCTCTTACTAGTTTTACCATTCTATCACCTTCAGTTTCTTTTACCAATCGAATATTCAACTCAGCAATTGCACTGGCAGGTATAATGGTTCGTTTTTTGTTTCCAACCCAAGCCGATTCCATTCCTAAAATCCCTAATGCTGGATATTGAATAGCTTCTTGAAAGTTATTGCCAATATTTTCCGTTGATGCAATTCCAAAATCTTTTTGTATCTGAGCTTCGTCATCAGGAACTTGTTTTAATATCTCCTTTACCTCATCAGTAATTGTAATGCCATCATACCAATTCGGAATAGCTACACGACCATCATCATGCCACATTGTAGCTAATAACTGTGATAGTTTTCTCGCTGGATTTGGTGAGTAATTGCCATAATTACCACTATGTAAAGGCACTCTAGGACCAAAAACTTCTAATGAAATTGTCGCGATACCTCGAGCTCCATAACTTAACGTTGGTTCGTTTGACAAATGCCTTGGGCCATCAAAAATCACTAACATGTCTGCAGCAAGTTCGTTTTGATACTTACTCACAGCTTCTGGCAATTGTGGTGAACCTAATTCTTCTTCAAAATCCATAATGACTTTAATGTTAAAGTTAGGTTGCACTTTCAGGTCGTTAATAATGTCCATGGCCTTTAAAAACATCATATCTGGTCCACGTGCATCAGATGCAGAACGTGAAAATATGCGCCAGTCTCTGTTGATGTCTCCTTTTAAATTATTCCAATCAATAATATTCCAAATACCCTTAACATCCTGCTGTTTTAAAGCTGGAACATAAGGATTAGGCTGATGCCATTTGGTTGTATCAACTGGTTGACCATCCACTTGCAAATAAATTAGCACTGTTCTTTTTGCATTGGGATGGTTCTTTGTAGCAAGCAATAAAGGTACGGTTTCGGTCTCTAAACGTTGTGTCTTAAAGCCTCGCTTTGCAAACGCGGTCTCACACCATTTAACATTGGGTTCAATTTGCTCAGGCTGATAAGCATCATTAGGTAAGCTGAAAAATTCATGCAATTCGTCAAAAGAAGCTTTGGCATATTTTAAGGCTAATTCATCAAGGTTTTGAGCAAACGAAATAGATGAAATTAAAAAAACTAACAAGGAAAATTTACGTATCATAATAGTTGGTTATAGAATGATACAAGGTATAAAATTTTGTTTAATTTTTATCCTCAAGCAAAGGCACAAACCTAAAGTCTCCAAACTCGTGTTTTTCAAATTCCTTTGATCCTTTTCTAATAAACAAGGTCATCACTTGTACATCATCACCAACAGGAATAACTAAGCGACCACCTACTTTTAATTGACTCAACAAAGGTTTTGGTACAAAAGGAGCACCAGCTGTCACAATAATTCCATCAAAAGGTGCTTCTTCTTTAAGTCCTTTGTAACCATCTCCAAAAATGAGTTTTTTAGGTCGATAACCAAGTTTAGGTAAGAACTTACTCGTTTTTTTAAACAACTCTTGTTGTCTTTCAATGCTGTATACTTTCGCTCCTAATTCACATAACACAGCTGCCTGATAACCACTTCCAGTACCTATTTCTAAAATTTTACTTTCTTTTTTTACTTGAAGTAATTCTGTTTGAAAAGCCACAGTGTAAGGTTGCGAAATGGTTTGATCTGCAGCAATTGGGAAGGCTTTATCTTGATAAGCATGATCTAAAAAGCCAGAATCCATAAACAAATGACGAGGTATATTACCAATGGCACTTAACACAGCATCGTCTTTTATGCCTTTATCAATCAGCACTTTAACAAGTTGCTGACGTAATCCTTTATGTTTAAATGTATCTTTCAAAAAAAGTTGGGGTTTTAAAAACTTAAAAGTAAAAGAAACATGAAGAAGTTCAAACGGTTTTTTATATTTTCTTTTTCTTTTTTCTGCTTCAAAAAAACTATTTTTGTTCAAAACAAAACCTTATGCTAAAAGCTGGTGTTCTTGGTGCTGGTCATCTTGGTAAAATTCATTTAAGGCTTCTTAATCAATCTGAAAAATACGAGTTAGTTGGTTTTTATGATGCAGATGAAGCCAATGCTAAAAAAGTTGAAGCCGAATTTGGATATAAATATTTCAATTCTATTGATGCCCTCATTGATGCCGTTGATATGGTTGACATTGTTACGCCAACCTTATCACATTATGATTGTGCAATTCAAGCCATTGAAAAAGGCAAACATATTTTTATAGAAAAACCAATAACCAACACAGTTGAAGAGGCTGAAAATATTAGGGAGTTGTTGGCTAAACATAATCTGCGAGGTCAGGTAGGACACGTGGAGCGTTTTAATCCTGCATTTATTGCTGTAAAAGACAAGTTAGAGAACCCAATGTTTATTGAAACCCATCGCTTGGCAGAATTTAATCCAAGAGGAACAGATGTTCCTGTGGTTTTAGATTTAATGATTCATGACATTGACATTATATTAAGTGTTGTAAAATCTAAAGTAAAACATGTATCGGCAAGTGGAGTTTCTGTATTAAGTGATACACCTGATATTGCCAACGCGAGGTTAGAATTTGAAAATGGCTGCGTAGCCAACTTAACTGCAAGTAGAATTTCGTTAAAGAATATGCGTAAAACAAGATTCTTTCAAAAAGACGCCTATATATCAGTAGATTTCTTGGAGAAAAAATGTGAAGTGGTTAAAATGAAAGATGCGCCGGAAATTCCTGGAGACTTTGATATGATTCTACAAAATGCAGAAGGGGTTAAAAAACAAATTTATTTTGACAATCCAAACGTTGCAAATAACAACGCTATTTTAGATGAGCTAGAAACCTTTGCTCATGCTATAAACACTAATACATCACCAATTGTAACACTGCATGATGGTACTGAAGCCTTACGTGTTGCAACCCAAATAATAAATAGTTTTTAAAAAATAAATACAATGAAAAACGTAGCAGTTATAGGAGCTGGAACGATGGGAAACGGAATTGCTCACACGTTCGCTCAAAGCGGATTTAAAGTACAACTTATTGATATCAGTGAAGCCTCACTAAAAAAAGGCATCAATACCATTACGAGCAACTTAGATAGAATGGTTGCTAAAGAAAAAATTACTGAAGCTGACAAAGAATCAACTTTGGCAAATATTTCAACGTTTACGAGTATTAATGAAGGTGTTGAGTATGCAAGTTTAGTTTTAGAAGCAGCAACTGAAAATGTAGATTTAAAATTAAAAATTTTCAAGCAATTGGACGAAGCTTGCCCAGAAGATACTATTTTGGCAACTAACACTTCATCGATTTCAATAACTCAAATTGGCGCAGTGACTTCCAGACCAGAAATGGTTATAGGTATGCATTTTATGAATCCAGTTCCAATAATGAAGCTAGTTGAAATTATTAGAGGATACAATACAAGTGATGAAGTGACCAAACTCATCATGGATTTGTCTACAACGCTTGGCAAAACACCTGTTGAAGTAAATGATTATCCTGGATTTGTGGCTAACAGAATTTTAATGCCAATGCTCAATGAATCTATAGAAACATTATACAATGGTGTTGCTGGAGTAAAAGAAATAGATACAGTAATGATGCTTGGTATGGCTCATCCAATGGGTCCTTTACAATTAGCCGATTTTATTGGTTTAGATGTTTGTCTTTCTATTTTAGAGGTCATGTATGAAGGTTTTAAAAATCCGAAATACGCACCATGTCCATTATTGGTGAATATGGTTAGGGCAGGAAAGTTAGGTGTGAAATCTGGAGAAGGTTTTTATGACTATTCTCAAAGTAGAAAAGCTGAAACAGTGGCTAAACAATTCAACTAAAAAGAATTGGCACACATCATTCCATTTAAAGCAGTACGTCCTACACGAGACAAGGTGAGTTTAGTAGCTTCACGCTCCTACCAAACGTATACTCAAGCTGAACGTGAAGCGCGTTTGGATTACAATCCATTTTCATTTTTACATATTGTAAATCCTGGCTATAAGTATCATTTGGAGCTAAAAGGTGAAGATCGTTATAAGCTTGTAAGAAATCGATATTTAGAGTTTAAAGAAGATGATATATTCATACAAGACAAACACTCTGCTTATTACGTGTACAAAATTGTAAATCGAGAGGGTGATATTTTTAATGGTATTGTCGCAGCAGCTAGCATAGAAGACTATAAAAAAGACGTTATCAAAAAACATGAAGACACCATTGAATACAGAGAAAATGTGTTTAAAGAGTACTTAAAAACCGTTGGTTTTAATGCTGAACCTGTTCTTCTTACCTATCCTGATAACGATACAATTTCCAAACTAATTTTAGAGAAACAACAAGAGCGTGCTGAGTTTGAATTTACTACCACATATAGAGATACTCATTATCTGTGGATTATTGAAGATGCAGAAAAAATAGAGATATTAAAATCAGAGTTTTCTAAAATTAAACGCCTTTATATCGCTGATGGCCATCATCGCTCCGCTTCTTCTGTATTGTTGTCAGATGAGCTCAAAGGCAATAATAACGGTGAGTCTTACAATTATTTTATGAGTTATTTAATTCCGGAATCTGAGTTGCTTATACATGAGTATAATCGCTTAGTGAAAGACTTAAATGGAAAAAGCAAAGAAGCCTTTCTAATTGAATTAGATGCAATGTTCAGAATAGAAAATAGAGGAAAAACGCTTTATAAACCATCAAACAAGCATCATTTCAGCATGTATTTGGATGGTGAATTCTATTCTTTATATCTTAGAAAAGACAATTATGCAATTAATAATGCTTTAGATGCTCTAGACACGCAAATTTTATTTAAAACCATTTTACAACCCATATTAGGGATTAATGATATGCGTAATGAACAGCGATTGGATTATTCGCATGGAAAAAGTGATTTGTTAACCATAAAAACTAAAGTTGATAGCGGTGATTTTAAAGTTGGATTTGGGCTTGTCCCAATTACCATTAACGAGCTCAAATCTATTGCAGACGAACATTTAATCATGCCACCTAAGAGTACTTTTATAGAGCCAAAGCTGAGAAGTGGTGTTACAATTTATGAGTTTTAAAATGAGTATTTCTGAACAACTGTTAAACCTAAAAAGAGAACTTGCAAAACACGTTACTTTAGTAGCGGTTTCCAAAACAAAACCCATTGAAGCGATATTAGAAGCTTACAATGTTGGCCAACGAGTTTTTGGAGAAAACAAAATTCAAGAAATGGTTGAAAAATATGAGCAATTGCCTGAAGATATTCAATGGCACATGATTGGTCATGTACAGCGAAACAAAGTTAAATACATGGCAGGTTTTGTGAATTTGATTCATGGCGTTGACAATATTAAACTCCTGAAAGAAATAAACAAACAAGCTGAAAAACACAACCGAATTATTGACTGCTTGTTTCAGCTTAAAATTGCTGAAGAAGATTCCAAATTTGGGATGACTCATGAAGACATTGTTACCATAATCAACTCCAAAGATTTTTCAGAATTAAAAAACATTAAAGTTGTTGGGTTAATGGGAATGGCGACGTTTACTGATAATGAAGCACAAATAAAAAAGGAATTTGAGTATTTGAAATCTATATTTGATATCTTGAAGTCCAAAGAATTATTTAATTTTAATTTAGACATTGTTTCCATGGGAATGAGTGGCGATTATGAGCTAGCCATTACATGTGGTAGCAACATGGTGCGAATTGGAAGTAACATTTTTGGAGCAAGACATTACACAAATTAAACAAGAGTTATTTACGCAATATTAGACATAGAAACCACTGGTGGGAAGTACAATGAAGAAGGTATCACTGAAATCGCTATCTATAAATTTGATGGTCATAAAGTTGTCGATCAATTCATAAGTCTTATAAACCCTGAAAGGGAAATTCAACCTTTTGTTGTTAACCTTACTGGAATAAATAACAACATGTTACGTAATGCACCTAAATTTTATGAAGTGGCTAAGCGTATTGTAGAAATTACTGAAGATTGCATTGTAGTTGCTCATAATGCGAAATTTGATAACCGAATTCTAAAAACCGAATTTAAGCGATTAGGGTTTGAATATAAAAAGCGAACGCTCTGTACAGTTGAGCTTGCCAAACAACTTATTCCTGGACAGCAATCTTATAGCTTAGGAAAGTTAACACGTTCATTGGGTATTCCTGTGAGTGATAGACATCGTGCCTCTGGCGATGCATTAGCAACAGTGACTTTATTTAAGATGTTGCTAGCAAAAGACTCAGAAAAAAGCATCATAAAAGATTCTATCCGATTAGAACCAAAACTACAAATAGAACCTAGATTAAAGGATATCATTGATGAACTTCCATCTATTACTGGAGTATACTATATGCATAAGTCTGATGGCGAAATTATTTATATAGGAAAGAGTAAGAATATAAAAAATCGCGTTAATCAACACTTTACAAGTACAACGCCAAAATCAAAAAAAATGCAACTGCAAGTAAATGCAGTGACTTATGAAGCCACAGGAAGTGAACTCGTAGCTCTTTTAAAAGAAAGCGAAGAGATAAAGCGCAACAAACCTATTTTCAACAGAGCACAACGTCGTACTATATTTACTCATGGTTTATTCAGTTTTACTGATAACAATGGCTATTTAAATCTAAAAGTGGCCAAAATAAACGGTAAAGAAATTCCAGTTACCACATTTGCAAATCTGCAAAGTGCCAAGAGTTTTATGTCTAAAACTGTAGAAGAATACAATCTTTGTCAAAAGTTAACAGGGCAGTATCAAACAAGCACTAGCTGTTTCAATTACACCATCAAACAGTGTTTTGGAGCTTGTATAAATGATGAAGAACCTGAAATATATAATGAGCGTACATTAAAAATAATTAATCACCATAGTTTTGAAAACCAAAACATGGTCATCATAGATTATGGTAGAGAGCATGATGAACGAAGCGCCATTTTAATTGAAAATGGGGTTTACAAAGGATTTGGATTTTATAACTTAAATTATCAAATAAACAATATTGATATTTTAAAAAGTATCATCACATCAATGCAACATAATAGAGATACGCAGCATATTATACAGAGCTATTTGCGTCAAAATAAAAGACTTAAAATTTTAAAATTTTGATTGTTATCTTAAATTCTTAATCTTTTCTTACATTTATGAGGATGGAAAGTGATAAACCAAATAAAAGAATGAAAAAAAAGGGAATTAAATTTTTAAGGAAAGTAAAAATTTATTTTCTCCGCGTTGTTGATATCTTAATTCTAAAAAAGAGAGAATTAAGACCTTGGCAAATTAAACTTCATGAAATAATTTTTGGTGCTAACACAAAATTTGGTAAGTTATTTGACGTCGTATTATTTTATGTCATCATTGCCAGTATTCTTCTAGTAATGCTTGAGAGTGTGAAAGAATTAGACAATCGTTTTCATACTTTATTTAAAGTCTTAGAATGGGTAATTACAATTTTATTTACAATAGAATACATTACTAGAATAATAACCATAAAAAACCCAAGAAAGTACATTTTTAGTTTTTATGGTATTATAGATTTACTTTCTACCATCCCAATGTATTTGTCATTTATAGTTGCAGGTTCTCATTCATTAGTCGCACTTAGAGCATTGAGATTGTTACGTGTATTTAGAATATTAAAATTAGCACGTTACATGGGAGAGTCAACTAATTTTATTATTGCTCTGAAAGAAAGTCGAGCTAAAATTGCAGTATTCTTATCTTTTGTCGTTATCCTATGTATTATTTTGGGTACTATTATGTATCTCATTGAAGCTCCAGAAAGTGGCTTTACTAGCATACCAAGAAGTGTTTATTGGGCAATTGTAACTTTAACCACAGTGGGTTATGGCGATATTGCACCAGTAACACCTTTAGGCCAACTTATAGCATCTGCTATTATGATACTTGGTTATGGTATTATTGCTGTTCCAACAGGAATTGTATCTGCTGAAATGGTAAAATCTGGTAAAGATGAAGTCATTACAGAAGTTGAATCTTGCCCTAATTGTTTATACGATAGTCATACAACAGACGCTGAATTTTGCAGCAGATGCGGTTATAAATTAGATGAAGACTAACTATTTAATTTCCATTGTAGGACCAACTGCTATTGGCAAAACTGCTTTAAGCATTAAGCTTGCTCAGTATTTTAAAACTGAAATTATTTCAGCAGATTCTCGTCAATTTTTCAAAGAAATGCAAATTGGTACTGCCGCGCCAAATATTGAAGAATTAAATCAAGCTAAACATCATTTCATTCATCACAAATCTATAAATGAGGACTATAATGTTGGAAGTTTTGAAAAGGACGCCATAACATTACTGGATACATTGTTTGACAATCACAACGTTGTTATTATGGTTGGTGGTTCTGGTTTATATATTGATGCAGTTACTAAAGGATTGGATGAGTTTCCAAAAGTTGACACCTCAATTAGAAAACAACTTAATGCAGAATTAAAAGAAAATGGACTGTTATCCTTACAACATAAATTGAACGTATTGGACCCCAATTCTTACAATAGTATTGCCATAGACAATCCGCATCGTGTTATAAGAGCCTTAGAAATTTGTATTGGTACTGGGCAACCTTACTCTTCGTTTCTGAACAAAGAGAAAGAAAAAAGACGTTTTAATACCATTACCATTGGACTTGAAGCTGAAAGGGAGATTATTTATAATCGTATAAACCAACGCGTAGACTTAATGCTCAAAGAAGGTTTACAACAAGAAGTAGAGTCTTTAAAAGAAAACAAACACTTAAACGCATTAAATACTGTTGGTTACAAAGAGCTGTTTAATTATTTTGATGGTCTTTGGGAATTAGATTTTGCAATATCAGAAATTAAGAAGAACACAAGACGTTTTGCTAAAAGACAAATGACTTGGTTTAAAAAAGACGAAACAATTAAGTGGTTTGACTATGAATATGATTTAAATGAAATCACTGATTATCTAAATAAAAAAATCCAATTAGAATAGTACATCTAACTGGATTTTTAAAAATTAACTACTTAAATAGGGCAAATATTTTTATGCTTTTTGATTGACTACTAATCTAAAACCTTCGCCATGAATGTTGAGAATTTCTACATTTTCATCAACTTTTAAGTACTTACGAAGTTTAGCTATATATACATCCATACTTCTAGATGTAAAATAATTATCGTCTCTCCATATTTTAGTTAAGGCGAGTTCACGTGGCATTAAATCGTTTTCATGCAATGCTAATAAGCGCAATAATTCATTCTCTTTTGGTGATAGTTTTGTTGGCTCACCTCCTTTATATCTTAAAAATCTTAGTTTAGAATTTAGATGAAAATTACCAATCTCAAACTCAAATTGCTTACTGTCTGCAACACTATCAGTAGCTTTACGTTGCATAATAGCTTTAATTTTCATTAACAGTACTTCGCTATCAAAAGGTTTATTCAAGTAGTCGTCTGCTCCTACTTTATATCCTTTTAACACATCCTCTTTCATAGCTTTTGCTGTTAAGAAAATGATTGGTACATCTGTATTTTTTTCACGGATTTCTTTTGCCAAGGTAAAGCCATCTTTATATGGCATCATGACATCTAAAATGCATAAATCGTAATCGTCTTTTTTGAACTTTTCAAAACCTTCCATTCCATTCTTAGCATGAACAACTTCATAATCATTCATCATCAAATAATCTTTCAAAACGGTTCCGAAATTTGGATCGTCTTCAACTAACAGTATTTTCTTGTTTATTTCTTCCATAATTTACTTATGATATTAATGGTAATTTTATAATAAAGGTGCTACCCTTTCCTTTTTCACTTTCTACACTAACATGACCTGAATGGTCATTAACAATTCTTTTTACATAAGCTAAACCTAGACCATGACCTTTTACATTATGCACATCTCCTGTGTGCTCTCTATAAAACTTTTCGAACACTCTTTTTTGTACAGATTTTGACATGCCATTACCTTTGTCGCTTATTTTTAAAATAATACTGTTCCCAATATTTTCGGTAACCACAGTAATCTCCGGTTCACCTTCAGAATATTTTACAGCATTATCTAATATATTAACTATAACGTTTGTAAAGTGAGTTTCGTTTGCCAAGACAGATGAAATTGAAGCATCTAAATGCGTTTCAATAGATCCATTTCTGTCTTCAACTATAAGTTCAATATGTGTAATAGCGTCAAAAATTACTTCATGCAAATCAACTTTGTCTTTACTTATGTTAAGTTCGTTTTTTTCTAGTTTAGATATTCTTAATACGTTTTCAACTTGTGCATGCATTCGTTTATTCTCATCCTTAATCATTTTCAGGTATCGTTTCACCTTTTCTTCATCACCAATAATTTTAGGATTTCTAATGGCATCCAAAGCTAGATTAATGGTTGCTATCGGTGTTTTAAACTCATGTGTCATGTTATTGATAAAATCTGTTTTTATCTGTGAGATTTTCCGTTGTTTTATCAGTTGATAAATAGCGCTTGTATAGGCGATTATAATAATTGAAGTAAAAATTATTGACAACAATGCCATGCCAATTATTGATGACAAAATGAATTTACTTCGCTCAGGAAAATTCACATATAAATTGTATTCACTTTCGTTATTATTATCTAAAAATATTGGAACACTAAAAGTAGACTCCTTTGTTAATTCGAAATTATCGGTTTGTACCTTTGTCGCAAGGTCTTTATGATAGATTGCAAACTCAAATTTTACATTAACATTATCTTCATCTAATTTATTACGCAACAAATTTCTAATTGTATTTGATGAAACTCGTTTATGAATAGGAGTGTTTTTTATTTCTTCACGATATTGCATGTTAAACAGCTCTTTTTCAAGCTTGTCCATCTTATAAACACTCTCAAATGATTTATCTGGGCTAATGGCCATATTGCCATCCAAATCAGTATTGTTAAAAATTTGAGTTGTAGTTTTACCCGTAAATTTACTGTAATTAATACTATCTAAACTCATGTCAATGAACGATGGGACTTTAAAATTTTCTTCTAAAATCCCTGTATTTGTAAAAATAATTCTATTGCTGTTGTCTTCTCTGTAAACACCAATATTTCTTAATGCAGTAGAGTCTGGTTCTTTGCCATCACCTAAAATTTCTCTGAGCTCATTAACATATTTTCTATACTCATCTTCATCAACTCTTTGAGATGTATATGCAATGGCTTTTTTTACTTTATAAGTAAACTGCTCCTCTTCATTCTTTACTGTATTGTTTATATGGTAGGCTTGAACAAAAATAATTCCTATTAGTGACAAGCTCATCAATACAACCAACAAGACAAATAACTTCTTACTCATTGCTCAAAATTAACATTTTAACATTTAGTAGTTATACCATTTAACCTTACCTTAACAAAAATGTTAAAATTCAGGTTTTACTTGTATTTATTAAGGATTTTTTCATGAATTTTCAGAACCTGTGTTTTAGTATCTTTCAAGTTAAGATTTTCAATTACAAAATCTGAAAGTTTTACTTTTTTGTCATCACTCCATTGATTTTTAATAATCGCTTTTACTTTATCTTCGGATGATTTGTCACGTTGTATCACACGATTAATTCGTGTTTTTTCTGGCGCTATAACTGTGATTACGAGATCTAAATCTTTATAGGTTCCATTTTCAAACAAAATGGCAGCTTCTTTTATAACATACGGAGTATTCTGCCTCTTTATCCACCTTTTAAAATGTGATGCCACTTTAGGGTGAACAATATTGTTCATTTTTTCTAACAAAGCTTTATCATTAAAGATTTTATTAGCGATGAATGTTTTATTTAAGTTGCCTTCAACATAAGCCTTATCACCAAATAACTGTATTAACTTGCGCTTAATGACCTTAGAACGAATCATCAAAGCCTTTGCTTCATCATCAGCAATATAAATTGGAATCCCTATGTCCTTAAAAAAATTAGCAACTGTGGTTTTGCCACTCCCAATACCTCCCGTTAGTCCTACTATTTTTGGTGTAGATTTCATTAAAGTATAATAAATTCAATCGATTTTGTTCCTAATCGTACATTTCGAACACTATCTGGTTGCTTTTTGATTTTAGGAATTAATTTACTGTTATCATCCGTTACCTGATTAAAATCACATTCAATTCTAAAATTATTTTCTGAAATGGTCTTATAATAATCCAAACTCGTGTAAAAAATAACTTCTATTTCTTTAGGAAAGTATTTTATGTTGACATTCTCAGGTAAATTAATCACACTTACAGGAACCAGAAATGAGCCTTCAGTAAACTTTTTTATGGTTCCTTTTACTGTTACTTTATCCTCCGAATATTTGATATCAGAATTTCCTTTTGATATTTTCAATTGAATAGAACTATTAATATCTGAATTTACATCTTTTAATGAAAAAGTCATGGTTTCTATATTGGAAATAGTATCTATAACAGACTTTGCTCCTATTACTTTTATGGAATCTGGTTGAAGCTGGTATGAACCATCGATATCAAAACCAGAAGCGAATGTAACGTCTTTGTTTAAAATTATTGGAACTGATTTAACAAAGTAAGTATCATAATTAAATTTAATGGTGTCGGGGCTAATTCCATTAATTTTTGTGCTTGCATTGAACTGATTGGCAATGTTTTGAAATTCATTATTTTTAGTCCACAAATAATAGTTAGACTTTTTTTTCAACTTAGCGAAATCCACTTGCAACGTTGGATCTACAAAATAATACTTTAGCAGATTAAAACCGTAAGTGGTCAATGTTACGTTTATTTTATGAAGCGAATCCTTTAAAATGATTTGTTCCTCTGGAACATTCAACATGTCCACATTAAACGAAATGGTTCTAGTATAATCTTTAGAGAGTTTTGTTAATAATGAAAACAATAAAGCCAATAAAGAAAAGGCTATTAAAATATTAACCTTTTTACTTTTATATAACTTCGATAACTTGTTTTTTATTATTGACATTATTTCAATTTAAAAAATAATTGTGGGAATCGTTCTTCAATATTTTTTTTTGAGCTTGCTAACTTTACAGTCGATTTTAAAAAGCCATATCCATAACCTAAAAATTGAATACAAATTGCAAACAATGATAAGATTGAAACCTTAATACTTCTTGTTTTCATTAGTGCAATTATAAATGCAATACTAAAATAAAATCCGTAAAGCACTATTGGCACATAAATTTCAAACAATAACAATACTAAAGCTAGCAATAATCCCAAACAAAAAATACTAGGAAACCAATAGGTTAATTTTGTTGTATCTGGATGCCATGTATTTAAAATTGGTCTAACTGAACCAAATTTATGCACTTGTTTATAAAATTTACTCCAAGAAATCCTTCTTTTATGATAAACGAAAGCCTTTTCAATTAACGCGGTTTTAAATCCTAATTTGGTTAATCTAATTGACAAATCTGGATCTTCACCAGGATGAATATTTCCAAAGCCATGAGTGGCTTCAAATGCCTTTTTAGAAATTCCCATGTTAAAACTCCTTGGCTGAAACTTGTTTACACTATCTTTTCGTCCTCTAATCCCTCCTGTTGAAATAAAAGAGGTCATTGCAAAATTAATGGCCTTTTGAATACTAGTAAAAGATTCATGTGCAGCATCAGGACCACCGAAACAATCTGCGTAGTTTACATTCAATTCATTAAGTACTTCATTGAGATAATTTTTTGGCAAAATACAATCAGAATCTAAAATGATATAATAGTTCCCTTTGGCCAGATTCATCCCATAATTTCTTGAGTCTCCAGGTCCAGAATTAGGTTTAAAAAAATAAGTAATATTCAATGCATTTTTGTACGATTCAATAATTTCAATTGATTTTATAGTAGAACCATCTTCAACAATAACAATTTCAAAGTCCTTTTCACCATTTAAAGAGGTGAAACTTTGCAGAAGTTCATTAACCTCTTCTGGTCTGTTAAATACTGGAATAATAAACGAAATATCCTTTGTTGTCATACCAAACAAAGGTAACTAAAGAAGATTAAAATTAAGCATAAAAAAAACCTCAAAACTAGGTTTTGAGGTTTTAGATTTTATTTAAAAAAGTATATTACTTTTTAATAATTTTTATTGTTTCAACAGTATCGTTGATGTTTACTTTTACAAAGTAAGGTCCTGATTGTAATGAAGACATATCTAAATCACCTCTTTGTACATTCAATTCAGTACGCATTACTTCTTGACCTAACATATTAAACACAGATACATTTTGAATGTTTTGTTGTGCTTTTAAGGTTAACTTGTTAGTCACTGGATTAGGGAAATAAGACAATTCAGCTTCTTCAACTAAAGCTGTGCTTGATAAAGAAGAGTCAAAATAACCAATGTCAAAAGTTTGATTGGCTGTCCCAAAAATATCTACTTGTAAATAATATGTGCCAGCTGGTAAAGTTACGACGATCTCTGCTAACAAAGTTGACACAGAAGCATCGTCATTACATGCCACTGGAGTAAATGTTGTCAAATCGCCACAATCTGTTGCAGAGTACAAGTTAAAAACAGTATCTGCTGCAGTGCCTCCATTA
>Ga0098073_1000123_pt1 | contig 29256 bp, 27 predicted proteins | sample 31_taG_FD_75060 | JGI IMG/M metagenome (GOLD analysis project Ga0098073, IMG submission 75060) | Marine viral communities from the Gulf of Mexico - 31_GoM_OMZ_CsCl metaG | ecosystem: Environmental > Aquatic > Marine > Oceanic | place: Gulf of Mexico | collected 2015-07-12
GACGAGGTGCATGAGGGCTATCATCTCGGCGGACCGCGCGAACTGATCTGGAAAGACGATCTGGCGCAAGGCGGAGTGGAATACGGCATAGCCGCCGGGCAGGCCCTGTTCGTGCCCGTCATGGCACCGCACTTCGTGCGCAATGGGCCCGAAAGTTCGATCTCGCTGAGCATTACATGGCGTTCGGACTGGAGTTATGCGGAAGCGGACGCGCGTGGCTTCAATCGGGAATTGCGGCGGCTCGGCCTCAATCCGCGTGCGCCGGGTCGCTGGCCCGCAAGCAATCGGTCGAAGGCCTTCGCCTTCCGCGCCATCCGCAAGCTCGGGATGATCCGCTGAGGTCTCACGTTGACCTGAACGTAAAGCCGTCGCACAGACGTGCGGATGACAGATAATGCTTCCGAAAAACTCGATTTCGATAATGTCGAGCGCCCCACTCCTGCAGAGCTGACCGCGCAGCTTGTCGACCTGCTGACAGTCGAGAAGATCGACAACGACAAGTTTCGTGGCAGGCCGCAGGTGGACGGAATCGGCCGCGTCTTCGGCGGGCAGGTGATCGCGCAGGGATTGCAGGCGGCGCAGGCAAGCATCGGCGATGGAAAGGTGGCGCATTCGCTGCACGCCTACTTTCTTCGTGGCGGCGAGGAAGGCCCGCCCATCGATTACAGTATCGCGCGCGACTTCGACGGGCGGAGCTTTGCAAACCGACGCGCAGTCGCGAGCCAGGACGGTACGCCCATCCTCAACCTCACCGCCAGTTTCCAGACGCCCGAAGAAGGGCTCGCGCATGAAAACATGCCCTTCCCCCACGTCGCCGACCCCGAAACGCTCAAATCGGACTACCAGCTGCGCCGCGAAATCTTTGCCGACAAGCTACACCTGATGAGCGAAGGCCAGCGCCGCTTCATGGTCCGCGCCCGCCCGATCGAAATGCGCCCAACCGACGGGCTGCACTGGATGAGCACTACTCCGCGCGAACCGAAGTCGCAGACATGGTTCAAGACGGTCGGGAAGCTGCCCGACGATCCGGCGCTGCATCGGGCGATAATCGCTTATGCAAGCGACTACACGCTGCTCGGCACGGCGGCGATCGCCCACGGGCTTTCCTGGATGCGCGGCGAGCTTGTCGGGGCCAGCCTCGACCATGCGATCTGGTTCCACGTGCCTGCGCGCGCCGACGAGTGGCTGCTCTACGATACCGACAGCCCCTGGTCCGGCAACGGCCGCGGTTACAATCGCGGTCGCATCTTCACCGAAGGCGGCACGCTGGTGGCGAGTGTTGCGCAGGAAGGCATGATGCGAAAGCGGCGGTCCAAATCCAGCTAATGGCGATTGCGGAACGGGTGCCTTCGAACCCCGTTCGCACTTCATGGATTTTGAAAAACAGCAGCAGGCCTTTCGCACCAGCAGCCCATCCCTGATCGGGCGCGGGTTCGAGAAAATCACCAGTCCCGTGGGTGGCGCGGTCGCCGCGTTCGTGCCCAATGGGCTCGTTCGCGGGGTCTTGCAGGGCATCGACCGCGCAGTGGGTACGCCGCAATTGGTCAAGTTCGACCACGATCTGACCGACCTGAAGGCCTGTCACGACGCAGCCGAGCGTGTCGCCATCGCCACCCGCGCGATCAGCGGCACAACGGGTGCGGCATCGGGGATCGGCGGAATCCTCACGATGGGGCTCGACATTCCGGCGACCATCGCGCTTGCCCTGCGCTGCATCCGCGATACCGGCCGCGCGTATGGCTACGACGGCAAGGGCGCGCGCGAACGGCTGTTCCGCCTACAAGTGCTCGAACTGGCGAGCCTCAACGAGAAGAAGCAGCGCGCCGAACGCATCGCAGCGCTCGAAGCGGGCATCGATCCCGATGGCAACCTGTCGGAAATGCCGCCCGAGGAAATCGATCCTGTTATCGAGCAGGCGATCGAGCGCGTCTCGCGTGCCCTCGCCATCGCGCTGTTTCGTCGCCGCGTGGGTGCGGTCGTTCCGCTGGTGGGCTCGGTGATCGGCGGCGCGGTCAACGTGTCGTTCCAGGGCGATGTCGGCGAGGCCGCGCGTTTCGCTTTCCAGGAACGCCGTCTGCGTGCGGGCGACGCATAAACCACTCAGCCAAGGTTTGATCCGCAGCCCAATCGCTGCATAAGGGCCCCGTAATCGGGAGCCCGAACCAATATGAAGTTTGCCAAGACCGGAGCTCTGCTGCTCCTGCCCTGCGTCCTGTCCGCCTGCGCGCATCTCGCCGCGGACGAAGTACCGCCGCAAAAGACCGTGGCTGCCGAAGCACCGGTTGCCACCCCGGTCGAAACGGGGCCGATCGACTTCGACGCTGCGTTGGCCCGGACGACGCAGGCCTACGATTCGACCGGCATGGTCGCTGCCGTTTCGAAGGACGGCACAACCATCTGGCAGGGCGCGGACGGTCTCGCCGAGGAAGGCACCGACCGACCGGTTACGCAGGACATGCTGTTCCCGATCGCCAGCATCTCGAAGGCGTTCACGACGACCGCACTCGCCATGCTCGTGGAGCGTGGAGAGGTGAAGTGGGACGAACCCATCCGCACCTACATTCCCGAATTCGCGATGTACGATCCGTGGGTCAGCGAGCACTTCACCGTGCGCGATGCGCTGACGCACCGCTCTGGCCTGCCGCTGGGTGCAGGCGACCTGCTGATCTGGCCCGATGGCAACGCCGAACCCGAAGACGTGATCAAGGCCCTGCCGCTGCTGCGGCCGACCGCCGGGTTCCGGTCCGAATATGCCTACGACAATCTGCTGTACGTCGTCGCGGGCGAGATCGTCGAGCGTGTGTCCGGGAAAAGCTGGGCCGACTTCATTACGGACGAAATCCTCAAGCCGGTCGGCATGGAGCGCTGCGTTGCGGAGAAAACGCGCATCCCGGCAGGTGCGCGCTTCGTCACCGGGCATGAACGCGCGGCAGGCGCGGATGCAGGCGTCCCGATCGACGAGCGGCTCGCCTTCTCCGAAACATGGAACGCCGCAGGCGGCATCTGGTGCGATACCGCAGGCATGATGAAGTGGGGCAATTTCTGGCTCGACGGGGGCGTCACCGAAACCGGTCAGCGCCTGCTCGATGAAAAGCAGGTGCGCGAAGTGTGGCAGGGCGTCACACCCACCGGCGTCAACGGCAGACTGCGCGCGGCAGGCCTCTCCCATCTCTCGGCCTACGCATTGGGCTGGGGCACGCAGGATTTCGCCGGCAGGCTGCTGGTCAGCCACGGCGGCGGGGCGCCCGGCGTGGTCAGCAACTTCATGATTATCCCTGAAGAAAAGCTGGTCCTGTTCAGCGCTACCAACGATTATCGCGGCGCGCCGTCGACCTTCAATTTCCACGTCGCTGCGGCACTGCTCGGCCACCCCGAGTACGATTTCATCACCGACTGGGGTGGCGCATTCGCCAAGGCAGAAGCCGAAGGCACGCAGCTGATGGCCGATACCTCGGCGAGCGCGCCCGAAAACGCGACACCGCCCAGCCTTCCGCTGTCCGCCTATGTCGGCACCTATCGCGACCCGTGGTATGGCGATGTCATCATCCGCATGGATGGCCCGGATCGCCTGTTCATCGACATGGGCCGCAGCGAAATTCTCGATGGTGACCTGACCCACTACGATGGCGACAGGTTCGCGGCATTCTGGCCCGACAGCTCGCTGAAAGCCGACGCCTTCGTCGATTTCTCGATCGAGAACGGCAAGGTGACGGGAATGAAAATGAAGGCGATCTCGGATCTGACCGACTTCTCCTACGACTTCCACGATCTCGATCTGAAGCGCGTGAAGGACTGATGTGAAAGGCGGGCCGGCTCTTCTGTGGGGCTGGCCCGCCGCTTGGTCACAGGCAACCCGATCAATGGGGCACCTGCGTGAAATCGAGAAAATTGGTCCGCAGTACCTTGTCTGCGTTCTTCCGCCAGAATTCGGATGAATCAAGCGCGCGCTTGAAATTGTCGAGATAGCGACCGGCCTCAGGCTGCTGCCCGAGCATGATCCAGTCCGAGCCGAAGGTGAGGAAATTGCCCTCGTCGCCTACATCCTTGCAGACGCGTTCCAGCGCATTGAGGAAATACCGCAGCACACCCTGGTTGTCCTCCAGGATGTCGACGTCGTAGCTGAGGTCGAAGTAGACGCGCGCCTTTGGCTCCCCTGCGACCTTCTCGACATTCAGTTTCATCAGGTCTTTGAAGGCGCTTAGATCGTAGACGTAGTATCCGAAGTGACCGAGACAAAGCCTGAGTGGGCGACCGAACTTGGTGAACGTCTGTTCGACCCTTGGCACCCAATTGCGGATCAGCGCCTTCCTCGCAGAATTGCTCATGGCATCATTGCTCGGTGAGGCGTGCGCCATGATCGGCACGTCTTGCTCCGCGCAGAACTCGAAGAACAGGTCGAGCGACTCGTCCAGACTGGTGCCGAGCTTGTCCAGCCGCCAGCCATTGTCGCTCCACCAGCGCTGTACCTCGATCTCGGCCCGCTGCTTCGGCGGTTCGTTCGTCGGCAGCACGGGTTCGGCGTTTTTGTCCGGCTGAAATCCCATCGGGGGATAGACCTTGAAACCAGCGATCTTGTGCGTCGCATTCGAACCGGGTTCGCGGCCAGCACGATACCATTCCTTCATGGTCTCGAACGTGGTCCCCTTCCCGCTCGAAAGTCTCTCGCCAGCATCCTTGAGAGGATCGAAGCCGGCAAAGTTGTGCAGACGCGGCCAGCCGGGAATGGATTCGGTACGCGCGGCATAGGCCGTCCAGAATTCCACCTGCTGCGCGTGTGTAGAATTACCCAGCGGACGATCGCCGAGCCATCGATCATAGTCCACCAGCAGGTTGCTCACATGCGTCACCTGGCTTCCGCCGGAAGGAATAGTGTTCAGATACCTCCGCACGTGCGAGCAGCGCGACTGGCACATCACGAAGACCCATTTGATGATCGCTTTGACGTCGACCGAAGATTGCGCCGCGTACGAGACCATCGCTTCCGGCAACTCGAGCGAGTCGGGCAAGGTGCGCTGCGGCGCATCCCTGCCCTGCCGCGCGATATCTTCGTACACCTGCGGGTCGATCCTGACCTGACCGTCATCCAGAGTACGGCGTGTTCCGACGTCGAAAGCGCCGAGCAGCGTGGCGAGATAGAAATAACTGTCCGCAAGGCTCTCGATCGGCTTACGCTCGGCAAACGTCTTCGAGCCCGCTTCGTTGATCACCTGCTCCTGCCGTTTTGCAGCCGTGCGCGCGAACTCGTCTTCGCGGACTTCATCGCGGCCGAGCAGTTCGCCCGATCGCAAATGCTTGATCTCCGACGAAGCCGAGACCGACAGGCGTTTGGCAATCCAAAGGGCCATGTCGGCGAGCGCCAGCACAACCTGGGGCAGGTTCGGTGCGTGTGCAGGCACGATGACATAGCGGACGAAATTATGGACCGGGAGATCCGCGCCGTTGAAGAAATGCGCGTGGGCATCAGAGATAGGGCGGCTAACCGGCAAAGAATCCGGGAACTTGCAGGTCACGCACCCGCCAAGTGTTGCTGCGCTTGATGCGACCATGAAATTGCGTCGATTGAGCATGACTTTCTCCCCCAAGAAATCATGTTCGAGAATACACAAAACTATGCGCCTGACGACCCCCGCGAAATCGCGGAGAGTAGAACGACCGGGCGCCGCCAGTCAGCTGGCTCCGGCGTGATAGAAATCGAACACTTGCTGCGCCACGGCATCGCTGATCCCGGGGGCACGCTTGAGGTCGTCGAGCGCCGCCGCGCGGACCTTGCCCGCAGTTCCGAAATGCAGCAGCAGCGCGCGCTTTCGCGCGGGGCCGATGCCGGGGATCTCGTCCAGCGGTGAAGCGGTGATCGCGCGGCTGCGCTTGGCCCGGTGCGCGCCGATCACGTAACGGTGGACTTCGTCGCGCAGGTTCTGGAGGTGGAACAGCAGCGGCGAGTTGACCGGCAGCGTCTTCTCGCGCCCGTCGGGGAAGTGGAACACCTCGCGCCCCTCGCGCCCGTGGTCCGGCCCCTTGGCGATGGCGATCAACGGCAAGTTGTCGATCCCCATTTCGGCCAGCGTATCGCGCACGGTCGACATCTGCCCCTTGCCGCCATCGAGCAGGACGAGATCGGGCCACACGGTCTCGTGGCTTTTGCGTTTGCCCTCCTCGCCATCGGGATTTTCGGCGAGATTGCGGAAGCGGCGCTGCATCACCTCGCGCATCATGCCGAAATCGTCGTTGGTCTGCGCAGTCTTGATGTTGAACTTGCGGTACTGGCCTTTCTCGAACCCCTCCGGCCCCGCCACGACCATGGCGCCCACCGCCTTGGCGCCCTGGATATGCGAGTTGTCGTAAATCTCGATCCGCTGCGGCGGCTCTTCGAGTTCGAGGAATTCGGCCAGATCGCGGTTGAGCTTCGCCCTGGTGCCAGACTCCGCGAGCCGCCGATCCAGCGCGTCGATCGCGTTGCGCTGCGCCTGCTCCATCAGCCGCCGCCGGTCGCCACGCTGGGGCACCGAAATCTCGACCTTGTGCTCTGCCGCCTCGCACAGCGCCTGCGCCAGCAAATCGCCCTCGGGCAGCGCCCGGTCGACCAGCACGGTGCGCGGCGGAGGCACTTCCTCGTAGAACTGCATGATGACGCGAGCGAGCACTTCGTCCTTGTCGACATCCTGCGTGTGCGTGGGGAAGAACGCGCGGTGGCCCCAGTTCTGCCCGCCGCGGATGAAGAACGCCTGCACCGCGATCTGGCCGCCCTTGGCAGCGAGCGCGAAGACGTCCGCGTCGCCCACCCCGGTCGCGTTCACGGCCTGCGCGCCCTGAATGAAGGTCGCGGCGCGCAACCGGTCGCGCAGGATCGCAGCGGTTTCGAAGTCGAGCTTCTCCGCCGCCTCGGCCATCTGCTTTTCGAGGTCCTGCTGCACGGCGGAGGACTTGCCACCGAGGAAATCCTTAGCCTGCTGGACCAGCTCTTCGTACCCGGCCTCATCGATCCGCCCGACGCAGGGGGCCGAGCAGCGCTTGATCTGGTAGAGCAGGCAGGGCCGGTCGCGGTTGGAGAAAAAGCTGTCTGTGCAGGATCTCAGCAGGAACAGCTTCTGCAACGCATTAAGCGTCTTGTTGACCGAACCAGCGCTGGCGAACGGCCCGTAATAATTGCCCTTCGCTCGCCGCGCGCCGCGATGCTTGTGGATGCGCGGGAAGGCATGATCGGCGCGCAGCAGAATGAAGGGAAAGCTCTTGTCGTCGCGCAGCAGCACGTTGAACGGCGGGCGGTAGCGCTTGATGAACTGCGCTTCGAGCAACAGCGCGCCCGCCTCCGAATTGGTGGTAACGATCTCCATGCTGCGCGTCTGGCTGACCATCCGCTGGAGGCGATTGGTAAGCGCATTGATCTGCGTGTAGTTCGCCACGCGCGCCTTCAGGCTGCGCGCCTTGCCCACATAGAGCACGTCGCCGCGCGCATCGAGCATTCGGTACACGCCCGGGCGCGGCGGCAGTGTTTTCACCGTCTCGCGGATCGCCTTGACCCCAGCTTCGAGATCGGGCTGCGCGCTGGCGACCGTATAGGCGGCGCGTTCCTCGTTGAAACGCTCCTTGCCACGCGGGTCGTGGGGACGGTTGGCCTTGCTGTCCGACATGGCCCGCTAGATAGGCGGCGTACCCGCTGCTTGCCAGCGCGCGGCGCGGGTTATCCGCGCAGGCCGTCCGTTCGGTCGGAAACCCCGTCGGTTCGGCCACCCAGGCCCCTTCGCGATCGTTTCGAGTATCGCGGGGGGGACTCCGGGATGCGCCGGTCAGAACAGCTTGCGAAACTCGACGGAAACCGTTCGCCCGAGCGGATCGATCAGTGCCGGCTGGAAGCGCGTAGGTGTGACCCCATTGCCGTCGACCACATCCTGACGCGTGTTGAAGAGGTTATCGACCCTCAGCGAGAGGCGCGCCCCCTTGAAGAAGCCCGGTGTCTCGCCGGTCAGCCATTTCTGCTGCTCCAGGTTCGCGAACAGCCGCAGGTCGAACGTCACGAGATCGCCGAAATAGAGATCCTGCGCACCGGTCGTGTCGCTGCCGTCGACCCGGGTCGGCCCCTGGTATTTGCCGCTAAGGCGCGCGCCAATGCCTTCGTAGAACAGCCCGCCCTCCAGTTCGACCTGATGGCGCGCCACCCCGCCCGACTGGCCGGAAGCATCGCCATCGAGGAAATCCAGTTCGGGCACGCCCGCAGCGATCAATGCCGTGTTCTGGAACTCGATCGAGTGATAAAGGCTCAGGTTCCAGCGACCCTGACCGTCGCCTCCGCCGAACGGCCCGCCACCGCCTCCGCCGCGACGACCGCCGCCACCGCCGCCGCGCCGCTGGCCTTCGCCAGCTTGCGAACCCTCCGCCTGACAGATCGCCGTGCGCAACCGGGCAAGACGTTCCTCATTTACCGTCCCGTCCTCGTTGGTCAGCCTCTGGCGCAGGCCCTCGGGCAGCTTGGCAAGGTCGATCGGCGTATCGGGTGCCGCGCACAGCACTTCGCGGATTGCCGCAACCTGCTGCGGATCGAAACCACCGGGGCCACCGGCGCCATCGGCGGAACAGATTCGCTCGCGCGCCTGTGCCAGTCGTTCCTCGTTGACCGAACCGTCTTCGTTGGTCAGCCGGTCGCGAATGAAGGGCGGAAGCTGCGACAGGTCGGGCACCGTGCCAGGTTCGCTGGCGCAGAACTGCTCCCGCATCTGCTGAAACTGTTCGGGCCCCATGCGCCCTGCGCCGCCGGGCGGGCCGCTCGCACCCGCTGCGGGAGGACCACCGGAACCGCCGCCGCCGGGGCGTCCAGCACCGCTACCGCGCGATTCCTCCTCTGGCCGAGCCTTGCCGACCTTGCCGAACAGGTTGATACCGTAGCGCAGTCGTCGGCTGTTCCGCTTGGCATAGGTGATCGGCGTCTGGTCGACCGCAATCAGCGTTCCCGCACCGTCACGCGTCACGCGATCGGGGAACGCCGCCTCGATATCAGCAGTGAGGAGGGGGAAGCTCTCGGTCGTGTTGCGCGCGTTGTTGTCGAAAAACTCGACCAGGATGCTCGCCCGTTCGAACAGGTCGAGATCGTAATTCGCGCTCAGCTTGAAGTCGTTCTGGTTCGACGCGGGCAGCGCAGCGTTGCCGCCGGTCGTAACGGTAGCCAGCACATTGTCGCCGGTCGCGAAATCGAACACCGGCACGTTGAAAGTCTGCACGTTCGGAGCGCCGAGTTCGGTCAGGCTGGGGGCAGCATCGCGGTTGACCCACGTCGCGCCAAGGGTCAGCCGGTCGGTGATATTCCATGTCAGGCCCAGCGTCAGGTCGGTCAGCGTGCCGAAGTCGGAAAGCTGATCGACGCCGAATGCTGCATTCAGCGTCAGGTCGCCGATCGCATCGAGGAAGCCTTCTCGCCGACTGGTCAGCGGAATTCCAAGGTTGATCCCGCCATTGATCCGCCCGCGAGTCAGCTGGACCCCGCCAAGCGCAGTACGCGTGTCGTCGCTTTCGATACGGTTCCATTTGTAACCGCCGTCCAGCGTCATGTTCACTTCGCCGCCGGGCAGCAGAAGCGGCGTACCGCGCAGCGTGGCAAGCGAATCGATGGTATAGGTCGTGCTGTTGGAACGGTCCGCTCCGGTGCCAGGAATGACCGGCAGGGGGCCGTCGATCTCGATCAGGCCTGCATCGACCTGATTCTGCAACATCGAGAGGTCTCGGCGCCGGTCGATATCGGTCTGGCTATCGCTGTATGTGCCGTCGAGCGTGGCATCGAAGTCGAAATCGCCGATCCTCTGGCGATAGGCTCCTCCGCCGGAAATCGTGGTACCTCGCGTACGGCGGGTCAGCGGGTCCGCATCGACCGCGCGAACCTCGCTCTCGGTTCCGTCGGTCAGGGTGACGATTTCCAGCCCCGACAGGGAGCGTGAATAGTTTCGCGCCGCCGAAAGGTTCGCCGATATCGCCTTGGCATCCGCGCCTTCGCCGATCGCGGTGTTGAACGACCCTTCCAATTCGTAGCTTTCCGACCCGCCTTGCAGACTGCGGAAAGTGGCCGGATCCGGATCGGTCGCAACCGTGGGCTGGGTGCCCGGCGTCTGCACGATATCGCGCTCCGCCTCGGTCAGCATGCTGGTGGTGTTGAACTCGGCAGCAATATTGATCCGTCGCGGGCCGCTGATCGAAAGCTGCGACACCTCGATTTCGCCGTTATCGGTGCCACCTTCCAGCGAGCCGCCATATTCGACCTCGATTTCGCGGGCCTTGAAATTGTCCTTCAGGATGAAATTGATCACCCGCTGATCGGCCGGATAGCCGTACTGCAGCGCAACCTCTTCGGGGAAGACTTCGACCTTCTCGATCGCTTCGGGCGGGTATCGGCGCAGTTCCCTGAAATTGGCGATCCGCTGACCATTGACCAGGATCACCGGGCGTCCGTCTCCACGTCCCCGACCAGATCCGGTCTGCGGGCCCAGCTGGGCGATCAGGTCCGCCAGCGAATCGGCACCGTAGGATGCGATATCGGCCTCGGTCAGTTCGATGACCGGGGGCACATCAGTGTCGACCGAACCGCGCTGCCGCTGGGCCGTCACGACGATTTCGGTCGGGTCGCCGCTCTGTTCGGGCTCGGCGGCCTGGTCGATGGCGGGGCCATCGCCAACAGCGTCCTGCGCGAGGGCAGGCATGCAGATGACCGTGGCGAGCGCAACGGCAGAAACCCGGGTGGCAAGGCGGGGTAGAGACGTCATAGAGGGCGTAGTTCCTGAATTATCCTGCATCCGCCCCGGGGCATTGGGTTGCAAGCGATAGAGCGAATTGCAATCTTCGGTACGTAACGGATTGTCGCCCGTTCCTTTCGCATTGCTGACACGGACTTTCCTTTTCGCGCCATGATCGCTAAATCGCCGCAAAATTCGACGAACTGCATAAGGACACGACCAATTCATGGCTAAAGAAGAGCTCCTCGAAATGCGTGGCAAGGTGGTCGAGCTGCTGCCCAACGCAATGTTCCGGGTCGAGCTCGAAAACGGCCACGAAATCCTCGGTCACACCGCTGGCAAGATGCGCAAGAACCGCATCCGCGTTCTGACCGGCGACGAAGTGCTGGTCGAACTGACCCCGTACGACCTGACCAAGGGGCGGATCACCTACCGGTTCATGCCGGGTCGCGGCGGCCCTGGCCCGCAGAACAACCCGCCTTCCTGATCCCCCACATGTGGAGCGGATCGTGACGCCGCGCCTGATTCTCGCCAGTTCCAGCCCGCGCCGACGCGACCTGCTCGCGCAGATCGGCGTGCCCCCGGACGATATCCGTTCACCCGACATCGACGAGGTCCCGCGAAAGGGCGAGCTGCCCCGCCCCTATGCCGAGCGTATGGCGAGCGAGAAGGCACTCGCCGTGCCGCGATCCCGGGACGAGGTTATCCTTGCCGGAGACACCACCGTCGCGGTCGGACGGCGCATCCTTCCGCAAGCAGCCTCCGAAGCCGACGTTACCCGCTTCCTGCGACTGCTTTCGGGCCGCCGCCACCGGGTCTATTCGTGCATCTCGGTCATCGACGCGAGCGGAACCCAGCGCACGCGCTGCGCCGCATCGCAGGTCCGTTTCAAGCAGCTTTCCGACGAAGAGATCGCCGCCTATGCCGCCAGCGGCGAAGGCATCGGCAAGGCCGGCGGGTATGCGATCCAGGGGCGCGCGGCGGGGCTGATCGACTTTCTCTCCGGCAGCCATTCGGGCGTCGTCGGGCTACCGCTGTTCGAAACGCGTGCCCTGCTGAAGGCGGCGGGTATCGCGCTTGGCTGAGCGGCGGCCATGACCTGGCTGGTCGAGCGCGGGATCGCAGAGACCCGCGCAATCATGGTCGAAGGCGAGCATGTTCGCGCCGCAAGGCTGCAATGGCCCGGCGATATCGAGCTGGGCGTGACGACCGCACGGCTGATCCAGCGCCGCGCAGGGGCCCGGCGCGGAGTCGCGCGCACCGCCGGGGGAACCGAGATCAACGTCTCGGGTCTCGCCCGGGACGCAAGCGAGGGGCGCGAGATTGCGGTGCGCATCACCCGTGCTCCGATTGCGGAAAGCGGCCGCCTGAAGCGCGCGCAGGGTACCCAGGTTCGCGATGGAGCGAGCGACGCGGCATCGCCCTCCTTCCTTCCCGACGGCACCACGGTCCACCGCTTCCCCGCTGGTGCGTGGGAGGACGTGTGGGCCGACGCGTGGACCGGCGAGGTCGCCTTCGCGGGTGGATCGCTGATCGCCAACCCGACGCCTGCGATGTGCGTCATCGATATCGACGGCGACCTGTCCGCGCCCGAACTGGCGCTGGCTGCGGTTCCGGCGATCGCAAGCACCCTGCGCCGATTCGATCTGGCGGGGTCGATCGGGATCGACTTCCCCACCCTTTCCGAAAAGGCGCACCGGCGCGCGGTGGACGATGCGCTCGGGCAGGCGCTTGACGACTGGCCTCACGAGCGCACGGCGATCAACGGCTTCGGCTTCGTCCAGCTTGTCGCCCGCCTCGAAGGACCATCGCTGCTCCACCGCTTCCACTTCCACCGCGCAGGAGCGGCAGCGCGGATGCTGCTGCGACGCGGCGAACTGGCCGAAGGCGCAGGCCCGCGCCTGCTTCTGCGCGCGCACCCGGCGGTCGCGGACCGACTCGCCCCCGAATGGCTCGCCGAGTTGGCCCGTCGCAGCGGACGCAAGGTCGAGGTCGAACGCGACGCGAAGCTTGCACTCGATGCGGGGCACGCCCAAGTCCTTGCATCATGAGCGAAACCACACGCCCCCCTTCCAAGCGCCCCTGCCCCATCTGCAAGTCCCCTCGCCAGACCGACGAATACGCGCCGTTCTGCTCCGCGCGCTGCCGCGACAAGGACCTCAACCGCTGGTTCAACGACGGCTACAGCGTGCCCGGCAGGCCCGCCGATCCCGAAGAGATTGCCCGCGAACAGGATTGAGCGCGGGATAGGGCTTGCCAAGCGCCCGAGGCTTCGCCATAGGCGCGCACTCATTCGCTCGCCGGACCATCCGCCGCCAAGGCAGGTCCGTCGTCGTGGCGACGCCCGGGTAGCTCAGTGGTAGAGCAGACGACTGAAAATCGTCGTGTCGGTGGTTCGACTCCGCCCCTGGGCACCACGCCCCTTCCTTCCAGACCATCGCCTCGCCGAGCGGCAGCAGATGTCGATGCAGGCATCGCGTCTTGCCCCCGGCACGCGATCGCTGAGTCCGATGGGTAGCGTGGAGAGAGCGACAGGGTGACACGTGTCACCCAGGTGTCACCCTGCCAGCCGGGGGTAAAGGCACTCTATTTTTCAATATCTTACGAGGGACGCTCACCCGTCAGGGTGACAGATCGGCGTTTTTCCGGCGTTTTTTCCCGGGCGTCACACAGCACGTCCATGCGGATCAGCTCCGCATAAGCGCGTCCCGCGCAAAGGCGGAACGGCGCGGCCTTCCAGCAGGTGCCCGACGGTGAGAATGAGCGCGTCCGGCCTAGCGGATCGGCCGCATGTAGGAAAATCGGGACGCCGCCCTCCCGAAACACCCACGCTTCCCACGCATTGGTCGATCACACATCGAACACACGCAAAGGGAAATCCATGACCAAGATCCTCGTCCTCTATTACTCCTCCTACGGCCACACATCTGCGATGGCAGAAGCCGTGGCCGAAGGCGTGCGCGACGGCGGCGGCGAAGCCGTGATCCGCCACGTGCCCGAAACCGCGCCTGAAGAAGTCGCGAAGAACGCTGGGTTCACCGGGATGCCGGGGCACGACGAGATCGAGGGTCCGGACGCGCTGACCGAGTACGATGGCATCGTGGTCGGCAGCCCCACCCGCTACGGCCGCATGACCAGCCAGATGGCCTCTTTCTGGGACCAGACCGGCGGGCTGTGGATGAAGGGCGCGCTCGTGGGCAAGGTCGGCGCGGCCTTTACCTCCACCGCCAGCCAGCACGGCGGGCAGGAGACGACACTGCTCTCCATCCTCACCAACCTGCTTCACATGGGCTGCACGATCGTCGGACTCGACTACGGGTTCCAGGGCCAGATGGGCGTCGACGAGGTCAAGGGCGGCGCGCCTTATGGTGCGACGACGATCGCAGGCGGAGACGGCAGCCGCCAGCCGAGCACGACCGAGCTGGACGGCGCGCGCTACCTCGGCAAGCGGGTCGCGCAGACGGCGGCCAAACTGCACGGCTGATTGCGAATCGGACAGGACGGCGCGGCTCGCCCTCGCGGGCCGCGCCGCGCCTGTTTCGAATGAAGGCGTGATATACGTGCCGTTCTCTAGAAGGCGTAGTCCGCAGCGGCAAAGTACTTCGCCCGTGCCCTAGCTTCCCAGAACGTACGGTACCGCTGCTATGGGCTACAGCTTAGGCGATCAGAGCCGACATACCGGTAAAGAGGTGTCAGACTAGCATCCGCTGGGGTTCCGCTGATGAACAGACCATATAACGATCCATCCTCGCGAAAAATCAGAGTTGACGTCAAGTTGGCGTCGACTCGTTCATCTCTAGCCTCGTAGGCGTAAAATCCTGGGCTCAGCCCATACTCTGATATTGGTGCACGCACCGCAGTTATCGCTTTGCTGATGCTCCATTTCCTTGCGCCCAACAGACTGCAATTGCGCGGTATCGCAATGACGAAGGAACTGCTGAGGCAGAAAAATTCCTCATTGTGACAGTTGCTAATGTTGACGCCCGTGTGTGAGCCTCGGATCGCCTCTCGCTGATAATCGAGGTCGATATCGATAATCTGATCAGAAGATTCGTCCTTCAAAGAAAATGACTGGACACTCTCCAGCGGAATACTTGCGTTCGAGGCACACGATGTGGCGATCAGCGCAGAAAGCAATATAACTCGCACCCATTCACCTGCTGGTTTGACAGTCGCAATTGACGAGGAGTGTAGCAGACTTCGCGCGGTGCAGGCATATTTTGTCATCGGCACGCAATTGCTAATGTCCTGCACGGTGCCAGTCTGCACTAAATGCGCGACATAACCCCAAGAGCCATCTCGTCCCGTTTGTCCAGCAACAAAGGGCACGGGACAGGCCGGTTTTCTGCGCCAAGACACTCACAGCTCTCCTGCCGAGAAAAACCGAGCCACCCCTTGCGCCGTGGTGGGTACGGCCAATGCTTGGCTAAAGAGGGGTTCATGCTTCGAAGCTAGGGCGTCTCGAGCCTAGTGGGACAAGACGGTCTGTCGACTGCCGCTGAGGCTACCTTGCGCTAGATCGAGAGGCAGTGCCACATACACTGCCTGGACGGAGGCCAGCGGGATGAAGGCTAACGATGATCGAATAGAAAATAGATCGAAGCTACGCAGAAACCTGATAAATATCGGTCACAAACTTCTGTCTGCCGCCGTTGTAGCGCAGGGTGTAATATCGGTTATTGCATTATATGCCAGAATCGAATTTTGGGGAGGGATGAAATACGCATCACCGATCAATGTGTGGTCTATCTGGATAATAATTCTTTGTTTTCCATTGTCCATTATACTGTTTTTTAAAAATAAAGCGCTTGCCCCTCTCCCGCTCCTTGCTCAGCTTTCTCTGTTCGCATTGCTGCTGTCACTTTGACGCAGTGAGGCGCGCGCAGAGCCGTCGGCTGACTTCCCCGCCCCACGCATGTCACCGGCCACCAAGGCCATTGCCACGCCAAGTACTTTATGTTTTAAAGTGCACGTCGCAACAAAGGAGAGTGACATGATTCGCCGATCCCTCTGCGCCGTAACTGCGTTCGCCGCGCTCGCCGCTGCCGGCCCCGCCCTCGCGGGCGATGTAACCGTCACGCTGACCGATGTGCGGCCGGACGCGGGCGACCTCTACATCAGCCTGCAAAGCGAAGATCAGTTCATGCAGGCCGCAGCCGTCGCGGGCGAGAAGGTGGTCAACCCGCAGACCGATACGGTGACGGTAACCTTCCGCGATGTCCCCGATGGCCGCTACGCCATGTCGGTGTGGCACGACATCAACGGCGACGGCACGTTCAACATGGGCCCGCAAGGACCCGCCGATGGCTGGTCGATGATCGGCGCGGACGATCTGCGCGGGATGCCGACATTCGCGAAGAACAGCTTCTCACTGTCAGGCAACGCGTCGCTTACCGAACGCGTACACTACCCGGAGGATAGCCAATGACCGCCGAATCGGCCCCAACCGCGCAGGACGATCTGCGCATGATGCGCGAACTGGCGGAGGAAGGGCGTAGTCGCCCGCTCCTCTCCGGCCGCCACCTGCTGCTGTTCGGCTCGGCGATCGCTCTGGCGAGCCTGCTGCACGGGGCTGTACTGGCAGGCATTTTCGCCTGGCCGCCCGTTGCCCTGCCGATCATCTGGCTGGGCCTTATCACTCCCGCCGTGATCGCAAGCCGCGTGTGGCGACCCGCCCCGGGCGACTGTCCGCAGACGATCGGCAACAAGGTGGAACAGGCGGTCTGGCAGGCGGGCGGTGCTTTTCTGGGCGTGGTGTCGCTTTCGACGCTTGCCCTCGCCTACCTGAGGCTCGAACAGTCGGGGGAGACGATGACCTTCTTCCTGATGAGCATGATCGCGCCGATCACCTTCGGCGTTTACGCCACCGCGCTGGCCGCCAGCGCAGCCGCCGGGCGCGTGCCTGCGTTGAAAGCCTACGCCGCCCTCGCGATGGTCTTCCTCGTCGCCAGCGCGCTGACAGCGGGGACCGCGATCCAGTTCGTCGTCATGGCGGCGGGCGCAGTGGTGGTATCGCTGCTGCCCGGACTGATGCTGCTCAAGCGCGAGAGGGTGGCCCGTGGCTGATCCGCCGCTCGATTACCGGGCGATCGACGACACGATCCACGGGCGCGTCAGGCTGGCCACGATGGCCTACCTCTCGGGCGCGGAATGCGCCGATTTCGGCGACCTGCGCGCACGCACCGGAGTGAGCGACGGCAACCTGTCGGTCCACCTGCGCAAGCTGGAGGATGCGGGCTACGTGACGATCGAGAAGCGCTTCGAGGGGAAGAAGCCCGTCACCACCGCCTGCCTGACAGACGCGGGGCGCGAGGCGTGGATCGTCTATCTCGACCGGATGAAGGCCATGCTGTTCGGGGAGGACGCGGACTAACGGCAAAGCCCTCGCCCCTTTCCGCCCGTCTCGCGCGCGGCTAGGCAAGGTCGATGCACACCGCCGCCGCAACCGCGCTTTCGCCCTTCGACATCGCTGCGATCCTCGTCGTGGCGGCGGCGGTCTTTGGCTATATCAACCATCACTATATCCGCCTGCCCCATGTCATCGGGCTGACGATCATGGGCGCGCTGGCGTCGGTCGTGCTGACCGTGCTGAATGCACTGGTGCCGAGCATCACGCTGGACGAGACGGTCTCCGGCCTGCTCGAGCAGATGAATTTCACCCAGACCCTGTTGCAGGGGATGCTGAGCTTCCTGCTGTTCGCGGGCGCGCTGCATGTCGATCTGGAGCGGCTGAAGGCCGACTGGCTGCCGGTGCTGCTGCTCTCCACCGTGGGCGTGATCATCTCCACTGTCGTGGTCGGCGCAGCGGCGTGGGGCGTCGGGATGCTGCTCGGCGTGCCAATCGCGCCGATCTGGTACTTCGTGTTCGGCGCGCTGATCTCTCCCACCGATCCCGTCTCTGTCCTCGGCGTGCTGCGCGAAGAGAACGTGCCCGCCTCGCTCCAGAGCGCGGTCGCGGGCGAAAGCCTGTTCAACGATGGCGTGGGCATCGTGGTCTTCACCATCCTGCTGGGCGCAGCGGTGACGGGCGCGGATTTCAGCCTCGGCGAAGGCGCGCGGCTGTTCGTGATCGAGGCTGGCGGCGGCGTGGCGATGGGCCTCGTGATCGGCTGGCTGGGCTTTCGCGCCCTGCGATCGATGGACGAATACACGCTGGAAACGCTGATCACGCTGGCGGTGGTGATGGGCGGCTATGCGCTGTGCACCCAGCTGCATGTCTCCGGCCCGCTGGCGATGGCGGTTGCCGGACTGCTGATCGGCAACCACGGTGCCAATCTGGCGATGAGCGACCTGACGCTCGACTACGTCAACAAGTTCTGGGAGCTGGTCGACGAGGTGCTCAATTCGGTTCTGTTCCTGCTGATCGGGCTGGAGGTGATCGCGCTGGTCCCCGGCGTGAGAGAGCTGGTCTTCGGCCTTGCCGCGATCGCCATTACCCTCGCCGCGCGTGCCATCGCGGTGGGCGGTGCGATCAAAGCGATCCCTGCGGCGCGTCTTTCCACCCCGGGTTCGGGCCGGGTGCTGTGGTGGGGCGGCCTGCGCGGCGGCATCTCGGTCGCGCTCGCTCTGTCGCTGCCCGCGGGGGGTACGCGCGACCTGCTGCTGGCGGCGACCTTTGCGGCTGTTTTGTTCTCCGTCCTCGTCCAGCGCGCTACGCTGGGCAAGCTGATCGATAGCCTCAAGGCCGCGCATTCCCCCGTGATGGACGGGAGCGGGCGCAGCGCGGATTGAAGCGACACGCGTTTGGCTGTACGGCGAGCCGATCCGCCCCGGCAGGGACGCGCCGCGCAGGTGCCGTTCGCGATGCCGGGGCGCAGTCATTTTTGCTAAATTGCGCAAGGTAAGCCCATGTCCCGTCGCCGCCAGATCTACGAAGGCAAGGCCAAGATCCTTTACGAGGGTCCCGAACCCGGCACGCTGATCCAGTATTTCAAGGACGATGCGACCGCCTTCAACGCGGAAAAGAAGGGCACGATCAACGGCAAGGGCGTGATCAACAATCGCATCAGCGAGTATGTGTTCACCCGCCTCGGCAATATCGGCATCCCCACGCACTTCATCCGCCGCCTCAACATGCGCGAACAGCTGATCCGCCAGGTCGAGATCATCCCGCTCGAAGTGGTGGTGCGCAACGTCGCGGCGGGTTCGATCTGCAAGCGGCTGGGCCTGGAAGAAGGCGAGCCGCTGCCGCACTCGCTGATCGAATATTACTACAAGGACGATGCGCTGGGCGATCCGCTGGTCGCCGAAGAGCACATTGCCTGCTTCAACTGGGCGAGCCAGGACGAGATGCAGGACATGGCCGCGATGGCGATCCGCATCAACGACTTCATCGCCGGGATGTTCGCCGCGGTCGATATCCGGCTGGTCGACTTCAAGCTCGAGTTCGGCCGCCTGTGGGACGGCGATTACAGCCGCGTGATCCTGGCCGACGAGATCAGCCCCGACGGGTGCCGGCTGTGGGACATGAACTCGGGCGAAAAGCTCGACAAGGATCGCTTCCGCCGCGATCTGGGCGGCGAAGAAGAAGCCTACCAGGAAGTCGCCCGGAGGCTCGGCGTGTTGCAGAACGACGACAACGCGCCCGGCGAAGTCTTCGACCTCTCCGCCCATCGCGGCCGCATGCGCACCGGCGCCCCGAAGAAGAAATAGCGCCAGAAGTCGTGAGCATCCGCTTCGGCCGCGTTGCGCTTCACGCGGGGCGACGCTAGGCGACGGGTCGCATTCACTTACCGGACGACGAAAGCCCCTGCCGATGAAAAAGCGCATTTTCGTGACCCTCAAGCCCGGCGTGCTCGACCCGCAGGGCCGCGCGGTTCATCACGCTCTCGACGGGCTCGGCTACGCTGGCGTCAACGACGTGCGGATCGGTCGGCTGATCGAGCTCGACGTGGCGGACGACGTTTCCGACGAGACGATCGCCGAGATGTGCGAGAAGCTGCTCGCCAACATGGTGATCGAGAATTACCGGATCGAGGATGCGGGCTGAGCCATGAACAGCGCGGTCATCACCTTCCCCGGCTCCAACTGCGATCGCGACATGATGGTCGCGCTGCGCGACGTGTTCGGCAAGGCACCGACGCAGGTCTGGCACCGCGACACCGCGCTGCCCGACAACCTCGACTTCATCGCCCTGCCCGGCGGTTTCTCTTACGGGGATTACCTGCGTTCGGGCGCGATGGCGGCGAACAGCCCGATCATGCGCGAAGTGAAAGCGGCGGCGGAGCGCGGCGTGCCCGCGCTGGGCGTGTGCAACGGTTTCCAAGTGCTCACCGAAGCAGGCCTGTTGCCCGGCGCGCTGATGCGCAATGCGGGGCAGCATTTCGTGTGCCGCGATGTCGCTCTGAAGGTGGAGAACGCGCAGACGCTGTTCACCGCCGCCTATGATGCCGGCGAGACGATCACCATTCCGGTCGCCCACCACGACGGCAATTATTTCGCCGACGAGGCGACGCTTGACGCGCTGGAAGGCGATGGCCGCGTAGTCTTCCGCTATACGCAGGCGACCAACGGCTCGCGCCGCGATATCGCCGGGATCGTCAACGCGGGCGGGAACGTGCTCGGCATGATGCCGCATCCCGAACGCGCCATCGACCCCGCACATGGCGGTACCGACGGACGGCGTCTGTTCCAGGCTGTCATGGAAGGCCTCGCCGCAACGGCGTGACCCGGCCTATCAGGCGCGCAGGGCCTGATAGTCGCGATCGAACAGGGCGCACGCGTCGACGCTGGTCATCGGGCGTCCGAAATGGAAGCCCTGAATCCGGTCGCAGCCCATGTCGCGCACCAGCTTCGCCTCTTCCTCGGTCTCTACCCCCTCGGCTGTGGTCTTCATCTCCAGGCTTTGCGCCATCGCGACCACCGCGCGCACGATCGCCAAGCTTTCGCTGCTGCCCTGCGCGGCCCCCTGAACGAAGCTGCGGTCGACCTTGATCGTGGAGAATTGCAGCTTGCGCAGGTAACCGAGCGAGGAATAGCCCGTTCCGAAATCGTCGAGCGCGACCTGGCAGCCGAGCGCCATGACCTTGCTGAGCGCAACCCGCGCGACCTCGGTATCGTTCAGGAAGATGCTTTCCGTCACCTCGATCTCGAGCCGGTGCGGGTCGAGCCCGCTGTGCGACAGGGCTTCGACCACCGATTCGACGAAATCAGGCTGGACGAGCTGCTCGGGCGAAACGTTGACATTGACCTTCACGTGATCGGGCCAGAGCGTTGCCTCGCGACAGGCGTTCTGCATCACCCAAGTGCCGATGGGCACGATCAGGCGGGTATCCTCCGCCACGGGGATGAATTTTGCGGGGCTGACCAGCCCGTGTTCGGGGCTGTGCCATCGCACCAATGCTTCGAAGCTGACGACCTTTTCGGTCTTCGCGTCGACCACCGGCTGGAAATTGAGCATCAGCTCGTCTCTTTCGAGAGCCTTGCGGAGCGAGAATTCGAGCTGGCGGCGTTCCTCCGCATCGGCGTGGAGCGAAGGCTGATAAGCGAAGTGGACGCCGCGCCCGTCATCCTTCGCGCGATAGAGCGCCAGATCGGCATTGCGCATCAGCTCGTCCACCGTCTTGCCGTCGCGCGGCGCGAGGGCGGAACCGGCGCTGGCACCGACGAAGAGGGTGTGATTATCCACCTCGTAGGGCTGAGAGAGGCGTTCGATCACTCTGCAGGCGATTGCGTCGACTTCGCCGTAGTCACGTACTTCGTGAAGAACGATGCCGAACTCGTCGCCGCCCAGTCGGCCGCAGATATCCGCCTCACCGACGACCTGGCGCAAACGTCGCGAGACCTGTTCCAGCAATTTGTCGCCGATGTGGTGGCCCAGCGAATCGTTGACCGCCTTGAACCGATCGAGGTCGACCATCAGGAATGCGCACCGCCGGCGGGATTCGCGCGCTTCGTCCATCGCAGCGTTCAGCGCCTCGTGCAGCATCAGGCGATTGGGCAGTGCGGTCAGCGTGTCGTATCGCGCCAGATAGGCGATCTTATCGGACGAATTGCGCTGCGCCGTCACGTCGGAGCCGACGCCGCGATAGCCGAGATATTCGCCCTTTTCGCCCATGATCGGCGTGCCGGACAATTCCCACCAGCGACGCTCGCCGCGCACTTCGACCTGGACCAGCAGGTTCGAAAAGCTCTCTCGCGACTTGATATGATCGGCGAGATCGCGAAGCCGCATCGCCGCAGGATCGGTCTCCGCCATATTGCCGGCGATCAGGCTGAAGAAGGGTTGTCGTTCGAGCTCGGCAGCGGTGGAGCCCATCGCGTAGGCGAAGCGCGGCGATGCCGAGCGCACGCGCCGGCTCGGGTCGATCTGCCACAACCAGTCGGCCTCGTTCTCTCCGAATTCACGCAGGAGCAGCGAAACCGTGTGGGTCTTTTCGAGCAGCAAGCCTTCCGCGACCGCAAAGCGCAGGAAGTCCGTCGCCCTGATCCACACCGATCCGTAAGCGAAGAACGTGAAGAACGCGACGAACACGATCATGTCGTCGTGCCCCGCGAGCCAGAAGCCCGTGGCAGCACCCGCCGCCAGCAAGGTGATGAAGGCATAGGCGCTCAGCGGCACCACCCCCATCATGACGACGCCCCCGATCGCGATACCGGCGCCCAGCACCAGCCCGCGAATTGCCATTTCCGATCCTGCCACCAGGTGCAGCAACGGCATCAGACTGGCCCAGCCCACCCCCAGCATGATGCTGCCGAGCAGGTGCGAGCGTGCCTCGCGCACGGTCAGGGCTGGCTCGTCGATCTGCAGGATGTACGCGTCGCGCCGGGTGTAAATGTACAGGCTGACGGCAATCCAGGTGACCCAGCAGGCCATAAGCGGCAGCGGGACATCATCCGCGAACATCACCAGCGCGAGCAGTGCGCCAGCCGCATGTCCGGCGATCCGCGGGCCGCGGAGCCTTGCGAGTTCGCGATGCTGGAGCAGCCACAGGCGTGGCCAATCGAGGCCCGGCCCGGCCTTCAGGCCGAACACTGCCGTCACCGGCAACCGCTGGCGCAAGGCCGGGTCTTCCAATGCTTTGTTATCGCTCACCCACGGGGGCGTATCGATAAATGGTTAGGTCCGGGTAAAACCCAAGCGACTTGTCAGATTTTTTATTCGACCGTCACCGATTTCGCGAGATTGCGCGGTTGATCGACATCCGTACCCTTCACCAGCGCCACATGATAGGCCAGCAGTTGCACCGGTACCGCGTATACCAGCGGCGCGATCAGCGGGTGCACGCGGGGCATCTCGATCGTGGCAAGGCAGCCCTCGCCCGCTTCCTCCAGCCCCTCACGGTCTGAAATCAGCACGATCTTGCCGCCGCGCGCGCGGACTTCCTGCATGTTGGAGACGGTCTTTTCGAACAGCGGGCCCGAGGGTGCGATCACGATCACCGGCACATGCTCGTCGATCAGCGCGATCGGCCCGTGCTTCATCTCGCCGCTGGCATAGCCTTCGGCGTGGATGTAGCTGATTTCCTTGAGCTTCAGCGCGCCTTCCATCGCCATCGGGTAGTCCGGCCCGCGCCCCAGATAGAGCACGTCGCGCGCGGGCGCGATCAGGTGGGCCATCGCCGAAATATCGTCGTCGTGATCGAGGGCGCTGTTGAGTGCGGCGGGCGCTTCGAGCAGGTGGCGCACCACCTCCTGTTCCTCGGCCCGGTCCATTCCGCCCTTCACCACCGCGAGCTTCGCGGCGAGCGCGGCGAGCACCGCCAGCTGGCAGGTGAACGCCTTGGTCGAGGCGACGCCGATTTCCGGCCCCGCGTGGATCGGCAGCAGCAGGTCCGCTTCGCGCGCCATCGTGCTGGTCGGCACGTTGACGATCGCGGCGATGGTCTGTCCCTGCGCCTTGCAATAACGCAGCGCGGCCAGCGTATCGGCGGTTTCCCCGCTTTGCGAAATGAACAGCGCGAGGCCGCCCTTGGGCAGCGGCGGCTCGCGGTAACGAAACTCGCTCGCGACATCGATGTCGACCGGGACGCGGGCGAATTCCTCGATCCAGTACTTGCCGACCATTCCCGCGTAGTAGGAAGTGCCACAGGCGACGATGGTCATGCGTTCGATGCTCGAAAGGTCGAACTCCATCTGCGGCAGCGCGACCGTCTGGTCGGCCTGGCGCACGTAGCTGGAGAGCGTTTGCGCAACCACGGTCGGCTGTTCGAAGATCTCCTTCTGCATGAAGTGGCGGTAATTGCCGCGCTCGACCGCAGCGGCGCTTGCACCCGAGGCGACGATTTCACGCTCGACCTCATGGCCGTCGATATCGAAAATCTGCGCGCCCTCGCGCGTTACGACCGCCCAGTCGCCCTCTTCCAGATAGGAAATGCGCTGCGTCAACGGCGCGAGCGCAAGCGCGTCCGAGCCGACGAACATCTCGCCATCGCCGTAGCCGACCACCAGCGGAGAGCCGAGGCGCGCGCCGATGATCTTGTCGGGATGCTCGGGGAACAGGATTGCGAGGGCAAAGGCACCACGCAGACGCGGCAGCACGGTTTGCACCGCTTCTTCGGGCGAGGCACCGCGCTCCACCTCGCGGCTGACGAGCAGCGCCACAACCTCGCTGTCGGTCTCGCTTTCGACCGCGTAACCGTCGGCAAGCAACTCGTCGCGCAGCGGGCGGAAATTCTCGATGATGCCGTTGTGTACCAGCGCGGCGGCCTTGCCCGCGTGCGGGTGAGCATTGGCGGCGGTCGGCGCGCCATGCGTTGCCCAGCGGGTATGGGCGATGCCGATAGTGCCGGGCGCGGGATCCTTCGCCAGCACCTCGACCAGGTTGGCGAGCTTGCCCTGCGCGCGGCGGCGGACCATTCGACCATCGTCGAGCGTGCACACGCCCGCACTGTCGTAGCCGCGATATTCCATCCGCCTGAGACCGTCGACCAGCCGGTCGACGACGCTCTCACCACTCACGATTCCGATGATGCCGCACATTGCTCGGTTCCTTAAACCTATCTGTAGGGGACGCGGATGCCCGGCATCGCTGCCGGGAAATCGCGTGTATTTCTAGTGACCAGGATCGCGCCGTGCTGTTGCGCAGAGGCAAACACGATCGCGTCGGGGATGCGCAGGCTCTTGCGATGGAAGCGCAGTTCGGCCGTCCGGCGCGCAATCTCCGCAGAAACCTCGCTGATCGCGAAGTTCGACAGGAAATGCTCGGTCTCCTCGCGGACCACCGGCGGAACCCCGGCGAGCACCTCGATCCAGCTGATCCGGCTGATCCACGGGCGCGACGCACGGCGCAATTCGTCGAACGCCTCCCGCCGGTCGGCGAGCGCGTCGATCACGATGTTGGTGTCGAAGAAAATGTCGCTCACGCGTCGCGCTCTTTCCCAGCATTCTCGCGATCCGGGTCCCACTCGCCGCGAAGCCGGTCCTGATACGCCAGCCCGTCTTCCGAGAAGCCGTGTTTCGCCCACAGGCCGAAGCCCTGCTCGAGCCAGTCCTTGTCCCGGGCGCGATAGGCGCTGACCGCTTCGCGAAGAATGGCCGCGCGCGACTTGCCCTGCTCGTCCGCCAGGCGGTCGAGCCACTGGATGTCGTCGTCGGGCAGGTCGGCGAGGATGCGTGTCATTGCGATATTCCGATATCATATCGCGATATCATGTCAATCACTTCGGGCCGGAAGAGAAAGCGGGTCATGCGGACGTGCCGCGCCCGCCCTCTACGCGATCAAAGGTCGTCACGGCAAATGCCCCATCGCGCCGCTTAGCGAATTGATAAGGTTTCACTCATATTCACCATTCCCGAAAAGGTGGTGTTGGCCATTTTGCCTTCACCCCGCACCGTTGGTTGCCGCCTGGCTTTTGGGGGATTTCAGAAATGAGCGCTTTCGGACGCAGGAACGGACCGGGGGGCATGGCTCCCGGCAGCCGTCCGGCATTCGGCAACGCCAAACCGATGAAGGGCAGCCCGCAATCGGCGACCCCGTCGGAGGGTGGCGAACAGTTCCCGCCGATCCCGGAAGACCAGCAGTCCGCAGGCGAAACGCCCGCAACGCCAACTCCCGCTGCGACTCCGCAACACCGCCATGCCGATGCGATGAGCCGCCTGAACGAGCGTTCCAACGCAATCCACGTGAAGGAAGAGGTTTCGGGCTTCGAAGCCAGCGTTCACAAGATCAAGGAACAGGTGCTGCCGCGCCTGCTCGAACGAATCGACCCCGAAGCCGCGTCGACGCTGAGCAAGGATGAACTGGCGGAGGAATTCCGCCCGATCATCATGGAAGTGCTGGCGGAGCTGAAGATCACCCTCAACCGCCGCGAACAGTTCGCGCTGGAAAAGGTGCTGATCGACGAGTTGCTCGGTTTCGGTCCGCTCGAAGAATTGCTGACCGACCCCGACGTGACCGACATCATGGTCAACGGGCCGGACCAGACCTACATCGAAAAGAAGGGAAAGCTGACGCTCGCCCCGATCCAGTTCCGCGACGAACAGCACCTGTTCCAGATTGCACAGCGGATCGTGAACCAGGTCGGCCGCCGCGTCGACCAGACCACCCCGCTCGCCGACGCCCGCCTCAAGGATGGCAGCCGCGTCAACGTGATCGTCCCGCCGCTCAGCCTGCGCGGCACCGCGATTTCGATTCGTAAGTTTTCCGAAAAGCCGATCACCATCGACATGCTCGCCAACTGGGGTTCGATGGACAACAAGATGGCGACCGCGCTCAAGATCGCGGGCGCGTCGCGGATGAACGTGGTCATCTCGGGCGGTACGGGCTCGGGTAAGACGACGATGCTCAACGCCCTGTCGAAGATGATCGACCCGGGCGAGCGCGTGCTGACGATCGAAGACGCCGCCGAACTTCGCCTGCAGCAGCCGCACTGGCTACCGCTCGAAACCCGTCCGCCCAACCTCGAAGGTCAGGGCGCCATCACCATCGGCGACCTCGTGAAGAACGCGCTGCGTATGCGCCCCGACAGGATCATCCTGGGCGAAATTCGTGGCGCCGAGGCATTCGACCTGCTGGCCGCGATGAACACCGGCCACGATGGTTCGATGTGTACGCTGCACGCCAACTCCCCGCGCGAGGCGCTGGGACGTATGGAAAACATGATCCTGATGGGCGACATCAAGATCCCCAAGGAAGCGATCAGCCGGCAGATCGCGGAATCGGTCGACCTGATCGTTCAGGTCAAGCGCCTGCGCGACGGTTCGCGCCGCACCACCAACATCACCGAAGTGATCGGGATGGAAGGCGAGGTGATCGTGACGCAGGAACTGTTCAAGTTCGAATATCTGGACGAGGCAGAAGACGGCAAGATCCTGGGCGAATTCCGCAGCCAGGGACTGCGCCCCTACACGCTGGAAAAGGCCCGCCAGTTCGGCTTCGACCAAGCGTATCTGGAGGCATGTCTCTAGCGAGGTGAGTTCCTGCGAAAGCAGGAACCTCTAGCAGCCAAACTCCTGCTTTCGCAGGAGATCGCATGCGCTCTTGCTAGCCTTGCAACAGCGCCGGGATCGCCATCGATAACAAACCGCCGCCGATGACCGCTGCGGCGAGGAAGATCGTCAGCCACGGCATGCAGCCGACCCGGTCGATCCGCGCACGTTTGCCGCGTCTGCGCTCGGCGACCATCGCCACCAGCGCAAGCAGGATGAAGCCCGCGCCAAGCAGCGCCACGCGCCCCGCGTCGCTCAGGAATATCAGTTCGTGCAGCCAGTCCATCCGCGGCCAGATGGCGATCTGTGCGCTATATGGCAATGCGCCCGCTACGCGCCTTGCGCGCACGCGGCTATTCTCTACCAGCGAAGCATGGAGTCAGGAGTTGCCCAATCCCGCCCCTTGACGGCGATCGGCCTGCGCCTGCTCGCGGCGCTCGCGCTCACGACGCTTTCCATGCTGGTGAAACTGGCGGGCGAACAGGGCGTCAACCTGTTCGAGATGATTTTCTGGCGGCAGGCGATGACGCTGCTGGTGATGATCGCCTTTGCATCGGCCACCGTCGGCCTTGCCGCATTGAAGCCCGTACGTTTTCGCGCCCATGTGGTGCGCAGCGTATTTGGCATCGTCGGCATGGCGCTGGTCTATGGCGCGGTCATCCTCCTGCCGCTGGCAGAGGCAACCACGCTCAACTTCACCGCACCCATTTGGGCGGTGATCCTCTCCATGCTGCTGCTGAAGGAGAAGATCGGCCGCTATCGCTGGAGCGCGGTGGCCATCGGGTTCATCGGCATCCTGATCGTGACGCAGCCGGGCGGCACCCCGGTGGACCCGAGAGGCATTGCGGTCGGCCTTGCGGCTGCCTTCATGGTCGCGCTGATTTCGATCCAGATCCAGGATCTCAACAAGACCGAAGGTTCGACCAGCATCGTCTTCTGGTTCTGCCTGCTCACCACGCCGGTCGCTGCACTAGCCCTGCCCTTCGTCGGGAAGGCACATTCGCCTGACACATGGCTGCTGCTGGGCGGCATCGGGCTGAGCGGTGCGGCGGCGCAGCTGCTGCTGACCAATTCGCTGCGCTACGGGTCGGCAGCGACGGTCATCGTGATGGATTACACCGCGCTGCTGTGGGCGACGCTTTACGGGTGGCAGGTGTTCGACGAACTGCCCGCGCCGACCACCTGGATCGGTGCGCCGATCATCATCCTCGCCGGGTCGATCATCGTGCTGCGCGAAGGGCACCTCGCCCGGCAGGCACGCAAGGAAAACCGGCGTGCGCGACCGCCCGAGGAACCGCTTGTGCCATAAGGTCGTTTCCTGCCCAATCGGGACCGCCGCGCATTGGGCGCGGAGCCCGGCTGGAATGAGGACACAGCCATGATCCGCAAGATCGCAATCGCCGTCGGCGTCGCCGCACTCGGCCTTTCCGCCACCGCCTGCAACACCGTGAAGGGCCTCGGCCAGGATGTCGAATCCGTCGGCCAGGCCGGCGAAGACGCCATCGACTGACAACTCGGGCTCCGGGTGGGCGTCGGCGCCCGCCCGGCGGCCTAGTTGCGCCGGTAGACCAGCACCAGATTATTGGCAGGCATGGCAACGCGCCGCGTGCGCCTGAGCCCATTGCGCGCGCCAAGCGCATCGACATCGGCGAGCCTGCGCAGGCCCCATCGCGGATCGCGCGCCTTCAGGCTCTCATCGAACGCGAGGTTCGAGGGGGCCGTTTCCACATCCTCTTCCAGATACGGGCCGTAGAGCACCAGCGGGCCGTCATGCGGCGGCAGCAGCCTTGCAGCCCCTGCGAACAGCCCCTGTGTCGCCTCCCATGGGCTGATATGCACCATGTTGATGCACACGATCGCATCCGCCGCATCGAGCGGCCACTTATCCGCCGAAGCATCCAGCGCAACCGGCGGCATGATGTTGTCGAGCCCTGCGGCATCCCGATAGGCCGCGATCGACGCGAGCGAATCCTTCTGCGGATCGGTCGGGTGCCAGTCGAAATTCGAGAAGCGCGCGGCGAAATGCACGACATGCTCGCCCGTGCCGCTCGCAATCTCCAGCACACGGCCAGCATGCGGCAGTTCGTCCGCCAGCACATCGGCAATCGGTGCGCGGTTGCGCTGGGCAGCGGGGCTCTCGCGCATCGCCATGGCTAGATCCACCGCCGGACGCGTTCGC
>Ga0098073_1000125_pt1 | contig 29145 bp, 4 predicted proteins | sample 31_taG_FD_75060 | JGI IMG/M metagenome (GOLD analysis project Ga0098073, IMG submission 75060) | Marine viral communities from the Gulf of Mexico - 31_GoM_OMZ_CsCl metaG | ecosystem: Environmental > Aquatic > Marine > Oceanic | place: Gulf of Mexico | collected 2015-07-12
AAATAAAGTATCATAAGAAAACTTCTTACCTTTTTTATACCCAAATGCTTTAGCAGAAAGGAAAGCTATAAATTGATTTTTAAGAGCTTTTGCATTATCAGTATAGTTTAAAACACTACTATTTTTTCTTTCCTTAAATGAAAGCTTAACTCTATCAAATGTTTTGAGGGCAAACTTTGTTTGAGTTATAACAAACATTTCAGATATTTTCATTATAGCTGCAAATGTTTTTAGGTTAGAACTCACTAAGCCATCTCCTTTTAAGATAGGAAGCAAATCATATGGAATATCTAAATCATCAAAATCTTTAGTATGCTTTATTTCATAATCATTAGGGTCTAAACCTCTAGTGCCTGATTTAGCTACAACCTCAATACCTAATTTTTTAAGGCTTTCAGTTATACCATTCATTTCTATGAAGTCTGTTTTACTACCTTTAATTAAACTTAGTACATTACCTAACTCTCTTATAGTTTCTGATTCTTTTGTAGCAGCATCTATTGCCAGCAAAGATTGAAGTTGTATTTCTAAATACTGCCACCTTTGCATTGTACTAGGTTTATCCTCTGCAAATAGTTTAGCTTGTATCAGATTTTCAGGAGTAAGTTCTACATTTCCAGCTCCTTCAGGTTTGATTTTTTTAAGTTCCTCAGAGTACTCACTAATTAAATCAAGAATAGCATCTGCTTTGGTAAAACTTTTTTCTTCTTGAGTTTTCAGTTGACCTCCAACAACTTTAGCTGCCTTTTCATACTCTAATACAGCAGGCTGGATATTGATTAGCATTGCTCTATCAAAAGACATTCCTTTGCCTGTCATAACTAAAACAGGTCCTAAAGTATTAGTAGACAAGTTAAAATATGCAGCATACTGAAACTTAGCGTTATCCACAGCAAATGTAATTTGAGTAGAGTTAATGTGCACTATCCTAACACTATTTCTAGTTTCAGTTGTATCTCTAGTGTAATCAGTATCAAAAGAATAGTTTAGGATAGTTTTTACTGCATTATCAAATCCCATAGCACTTAATAGTAAGTTCCTATCATCTAAAAATTGCTTTCTTAAACCTATTGTATTTTGTCTTAGATATGCATAGGCTACATTCCATATAGCAGCTATACCTACGTTATCCTTACCAATACTGTTAGCACTATTAGCTTTTACAATATCTGTTGGTGTAAATATAGTAGCAACACTAGAAGGGTTGTTGAATTTATTACTAGAATCTTCTTCTTCAGCATTGTAATTTTTCTTCATAAAATCCTGACCTAGTTTATCATCAGCAGGTGATGTAGCTATGTCAGCATTTCCTTCATTATAAATTAAACTCTTTTCAATCTCTAAAGTCATATTGTTGCCTTCTCCAATTGTCAGAGGAGTAATACCAGTAATATCTCCTTTATTAAAGGCTTCAATGTTATCTTTAATTTGTTTTCCGTATCTATAATCAAAGTCTTCTTGAGTGTTAGGATAACCATTTTTATCCAATACAGCTAGTAGAATTTCTTTTTTAACTTTCTTAATACTTTTATTAAGAGTCTTTATCTTCTTTAAAATTTCCTTTTGCTGGTCAGATATTCTCTCATTTCTTTGGGCTTCATATTCTGAAAGTAAAGCATCTAAGCCTTCTTCATCATCTAAGAATTCTTCTAAGTCAGCATCTGATAAATCAGAAGCAAGCAAGGAAACACCTAATTCATCTTCTAATCTCTTTAAAGAATTTTGTAAAGTAGCTTTCTCATTAACTAGCTTTATGTAATCTTCATTTTGACTTTCAAAGTCTTTAATGTCTTTCTTAACTCTCTTATCTTGCTTCTTAATAGAATTGATAAACTCTTGGAAAGCTACCTGATTAGGATTTTTACTTTCTAAGTAATCTCCATATACTCTAATCTTTCCTTTTTCATCTCTATAAAAGTCAGCAGTCCTTACAAACTCAGAGTCAATGTCAAAGTCAGCACCAGATAAGTCTAATATATCTGCAGGCATAACAATTTGATTACCTGTTACACCAGGAAGAATATCTACCACCTTAAGAAAAACCATAGAGTGTTTATCCTGTGTAGGAATCCTAACACCTACTAATTCTAGCATGTATGGTGGTATTTTATCACCTGGCTTTAAACCTAGTTCAGTTGCTAACTGTGCTGAAATCATACACTCAGCATAGTATACATTTTTAGAATCATCTTTTTTGTGGTATTGTAATCTACTAGGCTCTCCTAATTTAGAAGGTAAAAGTAAGCTTGCTTCTTTACCAGTATAAGGTTCACCTTTTTCATTTCTATAAATTTGATATCCATCATCTGATACTAAGGTAAACTTATGTCCTGGTACCTTTTGACTTAATACACCTTTACTCATAAAAGCAAGGAACATATTTTCAAACTTTTGCTCTATGCTAGGTAAGTTCAAATTATATTCAGGCATATCAGCACTTTGGTAAGCACTACTAAACATTTCCATTAGTAATGGGTCACCTCCAGATTCAAGAATAGAACCTCTAAAGCTATCTAGTAAATACTTATACTTAGGAATATCTTCGTCTAGAATAGCTTCACGCATCATTCTAAAGCTATCAATAACTCTATCACCTAGAAGCTTACGATAGAACTTCCTTAAATCACCTATAGTAGTATTCTTCCCTTTGAAGATAACTGGAGTATCATCCTTATGCTCAGAAGATATTAATTGCATTAACTGAGTACCATGAACAATTTTATCTTTCATAGAGTCAGTAGATACTTGCTCTCTTACAAATTGATTGTTAATTACTGTAGTTTGGTACTCTTCATCTTCATTAGCATTTAGATTTGTAATAGCTCCTTTAATAGCAGAAGCATGTATTACAAAAGGAACATTTTCAAGTTCCATTTTATTTAACCTATTATGAAGAGTTTCTCTTCCACGTATAGGTTTCCAGAATTTATGAATCTCTCTTAGTGTAGCTTTAAACTCATCACTAGATTGGTCAAGGGTTTTAAGGTTATCATAAAGAGAATCTACATAAGCTCTATCTCTAGAGCTTCCTTTGAACTCTGATGTTTCTTCTCTTATTAATAGCTTAATAGATGTTTTACCATATAGGTATGTATCAAAAAATGCAATCTTTCTAGGATTAGCTAAAGCACCTTGCTGTTTTAATAAGCTAATCTCTTCGCTAGTTAAAGGATAACCTTTAATTATTCTATCGTAAATCTTTTTAACTGCACTTGTATTTTTACCTAATGCAGGTAAATAAGTCCTAGTATACCAAAAAGGATTGGAGTAACCTTGAGCATTTGTAGTTTCTGTTCCTTTAGCATTATATACATCATCAAGTATAGCAACTTTAGATTCTCCATAACCTATAGCAGGTCCAGCTGAGTTAGGCCCTGCCATTCTTTTTACAAAGTCAATAGGGTTTTTAAAGTTATAAGCTATATCCCCAAACATTAAGTTATTATAGTTTAAGGAGTTCATGCTAGAGTTAAAGAAAAACTCTGCTATATTGTTCATGTTTAAAGTATTACCTTCTGTCCTATAGAACATAGGTAGAATGTTTACTTTAATCTCCCCTTCTTTATTTTCATAAACAAGTTTCTCTGATTTAAGAAGCTCAACAAATTCTTCTAGCTGAGAATTAAAGGCATTTTTAATAAGGTCTTTAATTTCTGATTGGCTTACAGGAAGATCATTATTACTTCTAGCAGCTTCAACTAGTTTGTCATAAAGAAGAGGGTTTGTATTTCTAAGGAATTTAAAGTTAAAGAAGTCTGTACCTCTATCTCCTAATTTAGTATTGTATCCTTTTACAATATCTCTTTCTGAGTTTTCTTGAATTTCCTTTGTTACTTTTCTAATCCTTTCATACTCTTGCATGAAATGAGTAAAAGCTATATCAGCACCAGCATTATTTAAACCATTATCAGCAGTTGAAAGTTTACTCACAGGCATACTAACAGCTACTTGAGTATTCTTAGCTTCAATGTGCAGAGGAATAAATGGTGCAAATCTTACTTCTTTTCCACCTGGGATGGTTGCTTTTTTGTTGAAAGTATTTTGGCCATTATCAACAAAGTAAGTCATCATAGTGTACAGAGTAGCTCTAGCATCTAAGTCTGCATATACAGAACCAGATGATTCTTTATAGTTCTCAGCAACTACTTGAGCACCACCATCTGCTGAATCAATACTCTTCAATGATTTGTTTCTTAAACCATCATTAAAGAATAACTTAAAGTTTTGGAAAATGATATTAGTAACTCTAGAGTTATCAGATTCTATTGCAGTAGAATTAATAGGAGTAATCATGCTATGAAGCAGAGGATTGTTTTTTACAGAATCATAGAATGATTCAATCTGATAGTCAGTAAATGACTTACCAAACTGCTGTAAAACATCTTTAAGCATTGAAATGCCATCCTCTCTATTTTCTGCATTAATCCAAGACCTAAAGTTTTTATCTTGGAAAGCTAAAGTTTGAATTAAAAAATAGTTAGGTGCTAAGTGAGTATATTGAGTTTCACCATCAGCATTTTGAACTACAGTAGAACCTACATTTTCATCAAAGTAGCTATTACCTAGTGCCATATTTTTTAACCTACCTACAGCTCCTGCAGTAACTGACTTAGCATTTTTTACATCTTCTAAGTCTTCCATTTCATCAAAAGCAGTGATTGTTGAATCAACCAAAAATGGACTACCTGTTTTTAATGAATCTAATATACCTTGTATATCATCTTCTCCAAATACCTCTACACCTATAAACAAATCATAGTTATCTTTGATTTCATCTAGGTATTGTTTTAGTTCAGGTGAAGATTTTAAGTAAACTTCTTCATACTTTCCTTTTTGAATAGCAGTATCTAAAAGAACATACTCAACATAATTTTTAGATAGAGATATTCCTAAGCTATCGAATAACCCTTGAACCTTAGCAACATAAGCAGGTTTCTCATCTGGGTTTAGCATTTTGCTATAATCTTTTAAAGAACGCTTAATTTCTTCAAGGATGTCTCTAGCTGCAGTTTTATTTTCATCAAAGCCTTTTATTCTCCAGTTTTTTGCCCATTCAGATATCTGCTTTTCTTGGACATCATACATATTTGTTCTAAATACTTTGAATAGTCCATTACTAGGGTCAGCTAAAGTTGTAATTTGGTTTGACTTATATTTGTTAAAGTTGGCTATAAATAAGTTGTACTTGTTGGATTTAAACAAAACAGAAGAATGCATGTTAGCAATATCTTCATTGGATGCATTAATCATTCCTAGTTCTGTTTTAATATCCTGCATTAAAACATTAAAGAAGTTTTGAACCTTAGGATTACTCTTAGCTTGGAAAGCTAGTTTCTTTAACATGTCCTCTCTTCTAGTGTTAGTCATAATAGCCTCTACACTAGTGTATAGTTCATTAGGGTCTATGTAACTATTAAATAGCCCTGATGCTAATTGTGCTTCAGTAAGACCAATGTTAAATTCATCCACAGGCATTTCCATTAGAGACATATATTCTCTCATCTGTTTAGATGTAGAACCTAGTCCTCCTAATGTTCTATTATCTTTAATGGCTAAATCCATTGGGGTATCATCTTCTTGATACTCTAACCCATCAGGGTCATCTTCAAATTGGACAGATTCTAGTCTTCTTCTAATTTCTTTTGCAAATTCAATACTTGCGTTAGAACTTAAAAGAGAAATAAGACTATCATATATCTCTTTAATTTCTAGCTCAATTTTAGTAGCTTTAGCAGCATCAATCTTAGCTAGTATATCTCCATAGATAAAATTATCACTATTTACATCATAGTAATTATCTATTACGTTTAATAATGCCTCTTGAATACTATCATCTGTTACAATCCCTTCTTCCTCTCTTATTTTAAATACTTCTTTTAGTACTCTATTGTAAACTCTCAAACTAGTTGTAGAGTCTAAATACCCTAGCGTACGTTTTGGAATTAACTTATATACTTCAGTATCTGCTCCATAGAAAATAGGGAAAGCTCCAGTTTCTTTAGATGCTTTAAAGTTTCCATGGTAGATGCTATCAAATAGAGCATCTATATCAGCCTTATTATTTGTTACCCAATTGGCTAATGCTTTTAGTTTATCAAAGAATCTTTTGATTAATCCTTTTATTCCAGTATACTCTTTGTCTTTTCTTACTGCATAGCTTTGGAAATCATCAGCCATCTTCTCTTCATACCACAAAAGCTCAAGCTGTCTATCATTTAAGTTTTGATTTTTAGGAGCTTGGTTTTTTAACTTTTTTAGTTGAATAGATGTAGGCTTTCCATATCTAACTTTAGCTTCTTTAAACAATAAGTTAAGTTCTGCATCACTTAAAAATGTTCTTACTACTGCATGGAATGCTTCATGATACTCTACACCTTTAGAAGCATTTCTAGCTAAGTAGATAACTTTCTTGAAGAAAGCTCCAGAAATCTGTCCTTTATTTTTAAGGTTCCTTTTGATAGTTTCAAACTCTCTAAATGTAATTACATTTGGAGGCAGCATTCTTTGAAGGTTAGTAAAGGCTTCTTCTAAATCAATATTATCTTCAGAAGGGTTCTCTTCTATTTTAAAAGCTGATGATGTTTTTGAAATAATTTTTGCTTTTCTTTCTTCTAGATCTTTTATTTCTGCATCTAGTCTCTGTAAATCTGGATTGGTTTTTCTAGCTTTTACAATTGCTTTATTGACTCCTTTATTATCTTCTCTTATCTTTTCAATTATTTTTGCTGCTTCATCTTTTTTCTCACCTATCTGTTTATTGATATCAGCAAGTTGAGCATTAAGTTCTTCACTTTCATCTTCATTAGTAAACATAGAAGGAGTCATAGTAGTAAATTCCTTATCTATGTAATTTTGTAAATAGGCTATATATTTTTGAAGTGCAGTTGCTAAACTAAGGTCTTTTTTAATTTCTTGTTCTATTCTTTTCTTTAAGTCTCTAGCTTTATCTTTATCCTCAGCAGTATCAGTATTAATATTCTTTACTGCTTCAACAATATCGCTAACTAAATTAGTAGTTTTAGAACTAGCTGGTGGTTTTGGTTTTGAAGCAGCTGCAGATAAACTCTTAGGCCTAAAGCTTAAAGAAGCTAGCATATCTATTCTAGCTTGCAGGTTATCTGTTTCTAGACCTACTACAGATGTTTTACCTTCTTCATCAGTTTCTTTAATCTCAGCAGATTGTTGGAAAGAAGATACTTCAATATTTTCTGTAAAATAAAAAGAAACTACTTTAGATATAGCCTCAGCAAGTTCTTCATTTGATTCAATTATTTTAGGTTTTACAGAACTATCTTCACTATTAAAGATTATTAGGTTTGTCTCAGGATTTACTAGAATGTGTGGTGCCTTTATTCTTGTTCCATTTTCAGATACATAAGGCATATTAATGTATATCGTTTTATTCTTTTCTGATGTAGCATTAGGATTATATACCTGTATAACCAATCTAGGATTAGCTTTAACAACACTATCTTTATCTTTTTGGTAAGTGCTATTATACTTGCTAAATAATAAGTTTATTCTAAGTTTAGCACTATCTTTTAATGCAATAAATCCTGTGTCTACAGGAAAAATATCTAGCTCATCTCTATTAGTAGTATTTGCATTTTTAACACTAGTCTCAAAATCAGAGTAAGTATCTAGAATAGCTACTTTAAGAGAATCTTCAACTGGCCTATCTGGATATGTTAAACCTATAGTATTAATAGTTTCTTCATTATTACCAATCAATATATATTGGTTAGTAATTACATGGTCAATTTTATCTCTATTAGGTGCTACATAAGTATCATAATAAAAATTATAATCATCATCAGCAACTTTTTCATAGTTACCTGATTCTTCAGAATAAAGAAAAATACTTTGGTCATAGCTCCTATAAATAATAGGTCTAGTAGGTTTGCCTTCCTTATCTGTAATCTGTAAGTTAGGATTAGAAGATAAAGATTCTAAAGACTCAATAGTACCTGTAGTGTAATTTAAAGATAAGTTAGGGAATAAAAAGTTATCCAAAAATTCAGATGGAAGAGTTAGGTTATTCTTAAATGCTTCATCTGCAACTGTCCAGAAATTTTGTAGAGCATTGTAAGTATTAATAAACTCTGTGCCTAATCCTGATGGTACTAGTGCACCATTATCTATCATTACAAAATCAGGATTTAATTTTTCAAGGTCTTCAGCAGTACCATTGAAATTTCTTAAACCTCCACTACCATCATCAAACTGATATCTATTGGGGTCATATATATAACCTATGATAGTCCCTTCATATTTAACAGCTAATTGTTGTTGCTTTCCATTATACCCTTTTCTAATTTTAACACCTTGGTTAGTAACCTCTTGGTTGTTTTCATCAGTAGGGTTAACTATTTTTCCACCTTCAGTATCAGTAACTAACTCAATAGTTATTCCTTCAAAGTTTTTAACCTTATCCTTAGTTAAGGATTTTAAAATCTCAACAGCATCTGGATTTTTTAAATCAGGTTTAACTGTAAATAGCTGAGAGGCTTTTACAATAATAGGAACAAACCCTTTACCTTTTTTAGGTGCAGGTTGATTAGTAGCTTTTAGTTGTTGTTTTAAATTACTAATAATATTTTGTAACTCATTAGAATCTAAAAACTCTTTATAGTTATCTCCTTCTTGTGTGCCTTTAAAACTATCAGCAAACTTTTTAGCTTCTTTAAGTTTTTCCTCTAAGTATTTAATTAACTCTGGAAGAGGAGTTTCACTTTCTAATAAGTCTGTGTATTCTTTACTAAATTGGTCTATCCAAGATTTAAATTGAGCACTAGCATTACTATTTTGAACTACTCTGTTTAATGAATCTAAAGCTTGATTATTTTGAACAATTCCAGTTTCTTGTTTTACTGCATGGGTAACAAACATATTACCTCTAATCATAAAGGCAGCTTCTTGAATTTCCTTTACTTTAGTTTCTTCAGTAATAGGTGTAGTAGAAGATGCCATAATAAACTCATCAGAAATTCTATCTTTCTCAGCGAGCTGATTTATATTTTCAATAGATTTAGTAAAGTCTTCTCTACCTTGTTCAGATAAGAACATATTATATTCACTAATAACTTGTTCTCTATACTTAGCAAGTTTCTTTAAATCCTCATATACTTTTTTAGGATTTTGAGCAGTTCTTTCTGCAGAAACAGGTAACTGAGCTTGGAGATTGATTTGGTCTTTAAAGTCTATAAACATTTCCATGTCTTGACCAAAAGCATCTACATCATTATTATACTCAAGACTAGAACCTCTTCTAAGAATCTGTAGCATTTCTCTAGCTACTCTCTTTCTTTCTTTTTCAAGCTCTATAATTTCTTTTTCAATTCTCTCAATCTTTTGTCTATCTTTAATTAAAGTCTGTTCTCTTCCAGCCCAGAGTGTGCTGTAACCAGCAAACTTAGCTTCTCCATTTATAAGTGTTTCCCTTCTTAAATTCTTTTTATTTATCTCAGCAATAATTCTTTTATACCCTTTGATGGTTTGGTCATCTAATGCTAATCCTAGTTGAATATATCTCTTAACATCTGCATCATTAATTAGCTTTCCAGAGTATTTAATAGCCAAATCAGATAAAGATTTTTCTCTTTCATCAATGTTATCTAATGTACTAATAGTCCAAGCTAACCCATGATTAAGAGCTATGTTATCTGAATTTGTAATGTTCTTAGCTGTCAATAACCCATCTCTAATTTGTTTTGCTCTAACTTTTGTTTGAGCTATAGCTTCATTCTTTCTTTGAGTTATCTCTTCATCAGTCATGTTTTCATAACCAAACTCTTCAGCAAACTCATCATTTGTCATTGAGGAAACAGTCTTAATAATATCTCCTTCAATAGCATCATACATTCCAGCTTCTGTTCTTCCTAATACATATCCAACAAATGCATCATTCTCAGCATTTTTATATTTGAACATATCATTAAGCTCAGCTGCTTTATCCATTTTTTGAGTAGCTACAAGTCTTTGCTGACCTGCTAAATACATTCCTTTGAATATATTTCCAAAGTCTTTAGACCTGTTAACAGTATCTACTAATCTATCTACTTGTTGCTGATTAGCTTTATCTGCTTTATAAGAACCATATATACCACCTTGCCAACCACCAGGTCCTGCAAATCCAGTTAATCCTAATATAGCACCAATTAATACTTCTTTTAATCCTTCTTTACTGCCGTAGGTATCTTCCATACCTTTAGCAAAAGCAGACATAAGACCTACACTAGTATCTTTAGCTTCTGGGTCATAGTAGTTTGTTACATATTCTAATGCTCCTCCACTTAAAGAACCCTGCATACCTTCTTCCCATACACCTTCAGCAAATGCTGATTCTGTTCTTCTTCCTACAGTTCTTAGTGTATTTAATACTTTATCTGTTGTAGTAGTACCTCTAATAGCTTTTTTACTTACTACATTCATTGCCTTAACTTCATCGATAGATACTCCTAAATTCTTAGCAGCATTCTTAAGTTGTTTTGGAGTTAAAGACTTAGTAGCAATAACATTGGCTTCTCTTGTACCAAAGATTCCTTTACTAAATGCTGCTTCATTAGCAGCCTTATGACTAGCACCTGCACCAAACCTTTTAGTTAGTCCTGGCCCAAAGCTATTAGGTAAAGTAATCATATTGTTTAATGAAACTAATGCAGCATTAGCAGCAAACAAAGCATTACCTACATTATGAGCATTATCCATAAATGCAGACATTTCTTCTGGCAAAGGGTCTCTACCTTCTCTGTTTCTGAAATCTTCAATATAGTTTCTTCTAGCTTCATCTACAAAGTGTCTAGCTTCTACACCAGCTTCATAGAAAGAGCCTACTGCCATTTGTCTAGAAAACTTTCCTAGCTCTTGCAGTGTTTTACTATTTACTCCTATTGCAGTTTTAGCACCAAAAGCAGCAGTTTGGTAACCTTTCATAACATCAGAAGCTCTGTCTGTATATTTTAAAGCTTTGGCTGCTCTAGGAACAATCATAGCTGATGCTAAACCTGCAGTTAAATACTCAGAGATAACAGCTCCTGCTACAAATGACATACCTCCAAGCATATCATTTGCCCAGAAATTAACAGTTCCCATTTGTTGTAGTAAGCTATAATCTTCTACTTCCCTTCTTACATAATTAGGAAGATACTCATCCATAGCTTCATTAGCACTATCTAATGCTCTTTGAAAATCATTATCATAGAATGAACTAAAAGACCTATTAGCTATAGCAGCTCCTATTCCATATGCTGTACCTATAATACTTCCAGCTACATTAGTAGTAGTTTTACCTGCAAACTTAATTACACCATTAGTTATTTGAGATAAAGCTGATTGGTCTTCTGCTAGTAAGTCTTGAGTATCTGCACCAATACCAGGATTATATCCTAGTTCTTCAGCAGCTTTTTGATAATTAGCAGCAGCTTCTCCTTTTATCTCAGGAGCTTCATAACCTGTAGATATACCTCCTGGAGTGTACTCTGGAGTTTCAAACATATCATCATAGGCATATCCTTCTTCTTCTAATGCTTTTTTAGTTCCAGATTGTCTGGCTAACTCAGAAAGCTGAGAAGGACCTACACCCATAGACCTAGCTATTGATCTTTCTAAGGATGCGTCTTTTTGAGATTGATATTGTTGTGCTTGAGCTTTAGTTTTAAATTTAGGGTCTTCCCCAAATTCCCAAACTCCTTTTTGTTCGTTGTATACTAAAGGCATGAAATTATGTTTATATTATATACGTCAAATTTAAATAAAAGTTGCTAAAAGATTAACTAGAATAGAATTCATCATATATTTCTTTAGCGTTATTTATTCTTTTATCTAAGTGGGGTACTCCTGGATTCTCAAATATTTCCATAAATATTCTAGCAATCTCTTGAGGGTTATCTAAAGAATCAAGAGCTTCTTTAAGTTTTTTTCTGTTTCCAGCACTCATCATATTCACTCTTCCATTGATTACATCATCCATATAATCAATTTGGGATTGTATACCATCTTGCTTATTATTATCTTTTAAGTACTGCTCATAGTACTTTCTCATAAAGTCATACTGAAATATTCCATAACCATTACCACCTTTCTGTTGTAATGTTGGGTCAAAAGTACTACCTGTTTCTACTGCAATATTACCCATTATACCAGCAACTGCTGCTGGAGAATATCCTTTAGATTCAAGATAAGATTTAACAAGAGCTTTATTTTCAGTAGGGTTTGTTCCTTTTGGTACTGTTACTACATCACTCATTTGAGGTTGTTTTACACCAGAGTATCTTCCTACATATCTTCTTTTAGCTTTTTTGTCAAACTCTTGAATGGCTTGGTTTAAAGGCATTATGTTTACACCTCTTGATGAATCAGACTGGAAAAACATTAAGTTTCCATCTTTACCTTGTATAACCATACCTACATGGTCAATACCATGTTTTCTTCCTTTATCCCAAGTCTTATCACCAGTATCTTCAAATAGTAAATCACCATGTCTTAAGTCTCCTGCTATTTCAGCAAAAGAGCTAAATCCTGAAAACTTTTCAGTAGCTTTTTCATATATATTTTCTGATGTGCCTGAAGCATTAATACCATCTGCTTTAAGTAATTCACATACTGCACCAGAGCAGTCTATACCTTCTGCATTTTTTTTAGTTCTCCACTGCATATCATAAGGCTTACCTAATAGCTGATTAGCTTTATCTAGAACAGGAGTTCCTTCTCCTATTCCACCCTGTACTTTCCCAGGCTACCTGTAGAGCCTCCCACTCCAGATGAAGATTGATTAGATGCACCACCTGAGTACATTTGGGTTACACTAGGTATTGCAGATATTTGTGCTTGTCTTTCTGCTGCAGCTTGCTGTCTTTCTATATCCCCTTGTGATTCTAAGTAGGCCATTTGGTGATATCCCATAAACTTCAAGAACTGACTAAAGTTAGATACATTAACAGGAAGTTCAACTTCACCTTTAGTTCTAGTATTAGATAAAGGAGCAAATGCTCCAGTTACATCATTTATTAGTTTTCCAATAGTAGCGCTATTTCGGCCATTAATTTTTAGTGCATAAGGTTCTTGTCCTAGTTTAAACTTAACAATTTGACCTTTTAGTCTATCTGAATTTTCTGTGATAGCTAATGCTGTAGATACGCTAGATATTGAAGAAGGACTTAATAAAACCCTAGCATAAATTTCTGCTCCTTTGTCTTGAACATTAGGGTCATCATCTTGAACAAAAGAAGTAATAAATCTAGCTAAATTGTTTTTATTCATATCAGGCAATGTAATTGGGACAGTAGATGAATTGCCAGCTTTATCTTTTACAGTAAAGTATAGTATTGGTAGAGAAGACTCACCAAGACTGCCTAAATTAACATCTGAAACTTCAACTTTATCATCTTCAGCTAAAGCAAAATTAGGACTTTTTAATATAGCATTGTTAAATACTTCCCTTACATCATTTAAGTTTAGATTTGTTTTTCCTATATCTCTTCCACCTGTGTACCCATAAGTTTGAAATAAACTAAGTAAGTTTTGAGGGTTATCATTATAGTAAGCTTTTTGCTCTTCTAAAAAAGTTTTAAATTCAGACTTCTTAGAATCTGTACTTCCTAAGTCTCTTATAAATGTTTCTTGTTGAATTTTAGCATTTACTGGTGATTTTTGTCTAAACTTGTCAAGTGCAGAATAAAGCTTATCATATCCAAATTGTTTAGTTAAATCTCTAGCTTGACCTAAATATTGTTGTTCAAGGTCACTGCTAAATATACCTTTAACATAGTTTCCAACACCAGGGTCAAGTATACTTAGTTCATATTTATCTCCTCCTAATGCTTTATAGAATTGTAAAGCTGTATTATTATCTCCACCATTTTCTTCTAAAGCTTTTATTACATTGTTTCTTACATTAGCATCTGGATAAATATTTTCTAACTCTTGCTTAAACTCTGGATCTTTTAAAGCTTCAGATATAATAGTCTTACCTATTTGCTCTTCTATATTTTGAAGATTCGCTAAAACTAACTTTTTGTCAGTTATCTCAGTATTAAGTTTAAAAAACTCTTCTGCTATAGCTTGAGTTGAGGCATTAGGAGAATCTGCTAAACCATTCATTAAAGTAAAAAACTTCTCTCTAGCTTCTTTATATGCAGATTTATTTTGCCCTTCTTCACTTAATTCATCCATTAATGCTGCTAAAACTTTATCTGCTCTTCCTGCTTGTTTGTCTTGCAAAATTGAAACAAGAGTATATTTATTCCCCTGAGCATCTCCATCTCTAAAAAGCTCAATTGCTCTATTTTTAGTATTTATTGTAGCATCAGCTAGTAGTTGATTTAGTATTTCATCCATGCTCATTAAAAGATCATAAGCTGGTCTTCCTTCTTCTGTGTTGCTAGCAGCTAAAGGAGCTAATTTTTGTAAGTACTCATTAAATGCTGTAGCTTCAGCTCTTTCAATATTTAATTGTAAATCACCTATATTTTGAGAATAGTTAGAAGTTCCAGTTACATCTACTACTGGTCCAGGAACCATAATATAATTATAATCCTCAGGTTCAGGAGTAACTCCACCAGCTGTAGCAGGGTCCAAAACAGTTCCTTCTGTTTTTACAGTAGTCTCAGCTGGATGTTCTTTGTAGTCTATAAATGAAGAAATATCAAGAACTTCAGATATATATTTATGAATATCTTCATATGTATCATAACCTTTTCCTGCTTCTACTTTTACTGATCCATCAGGATTTTGAATTCTAACTGCAGGTTTATTTTTATTATCCTTAAAAGTTTTAAGAAGCATAGCTTGTCCTGAGTTATCATCAAGAATTAAACTAGCAGCACTTTGAATAGCCTGATCTATTACTGGATCACCTTTTATAATTACTTTTTTTGTTCTACCTCCAGGTTTATCCATAATGATAAATGCTCCAGATGCTTTATCTTGGAATACATAAGCATTAGGCACATCGTATGTTGTCCTAGCCTGTTCTTTTAGTCTTTCAATTACTTGCTTATAAACAAAGTTTTGAGCATCATCATTGATAGGCTGTACAATATCTTCATCATTAATTTCTCTCCAATTTCTAAACTTAATCTCTTGAGTTATAGGGTCTACATATTGTAATGTAGGAAAGTATGCTGTACCTCCTGCAATCTTAGTTAAATCCAGTTTATCTGCTAAATCTTTTTGTCTAGCAAGTTTTTTAACATCAGGGTCTTCTTTAAAAGCAGTACTTATCTTACCTAAATTAGATGCTATACCTGTAAAGTTACCTTTGTCTTTTTCTAATTGTGCAGACAACTCGTTAATTTGTGCTTTATACTTATTAACAATTGGCTCAACAGCTCCTTGTTGTTCAGCCCAAAAAGGTGCTTTAACAGGTATATCTGGATTATTTAAAGCAGTTCTAGTTTCCTCAAGACCTTTCTGTTTAGCTTCTATATTTGAATACATAAAATCTAAAGGCAGTGGTACAAACTGACTTTGATACTCTGACTCAACAGGTTTAATAAATTGGACTGCCATAATTATTGAATTTTTCTTATTGTTCCATTAGGTAATACTTCGTATGTATTACCTTCACTATCTGTTACTACTTTGTTAGTTCCTTTAGAATTCATATAATATTCAGCTCCTCTAGGACTTAAAACTTGTCTCCATCTTCCTCTAGCATCTCTTTCAAACTTAAATGGACTAAAATCTTTGGTTTCCAAAGCTCTTAGGATTTCTTCTTGTCCTCTAGTTTTAGCAACATCAGTTATAACACCTTGGCCAATATCTCCCAATCCAGCTGCACCTTGCATTCTTAATTGGTTTCTGGCAGCTTCATCTCTAGCTTGGTTCAAGATATTAAACTGTCTAATTCTATCATTATACATTTGTTCTTGTCCTTGGATTTGTGCTCTTCTAGTATCAATGTTAGCTCTTTGTTCAGCTACTTGTTTTCCTACATTAACACCCATAGAAGGAGCTGTTACTGCTAGGTTAGATAAGTAAGCTCCTGCAGTAGGACTTCCTGCTCTTAAAGCACTTCTATATGTACCTAATGCTTGGTTACCAGCTTGTCTTGCTAAAGCTACTGGCTCATAACCTGGCCTTTCAAATTTAACAGGTGCTGCTGCTCTAGTATCTTCAGCAGTAAAAGAAGTTACAATATTAGCTAAAGGTGCAGCTGATGCTGCTAATCCTCCTGCTACAATAGGAGCATAGTTAGACCTCCAAGGAATATATCTTTCATCTTCTCCAGGACCAGTTTCTGTTTCATCTTTTCCAGAACCAGTTGGTGTTGCTGAAACCTGTGGCCTAGGTCGATTAAAGTTTCTTAGTGCTATTTCAGTAGGGTTTAAAAGAACACCAGTTCCTGGAGCAGTTGGTGAGGCAGTACTTGTTGTGTTAACAACTGGTTGTGAAGTAGGTGTTTGTCCAGTAGATGATTGTGTATTACTCCACATATTTATTCTAGGCAAAGAAGTTTTTTGATATACATCAGGTGTACCTTTAGTTGTCCAAGTATTTTTGTAAACTTCTCTTTTTGCTTGGTCTAATAAGTCTGTATATCCAGGTTCATTCATTCCCCTAATAATGGCATCTTTAGAAATAGACCATAAATTAGCATCATATGGTTTACTTTGGATATCCTCAAGTGACCTTACACCTCCTGTATATAATAATAAATCTTCAACACTTCTTCCTGTATTATATGCGTAATCCATTAATCTTTTTTGAACTTCTTCTGGGTAGCCTTCTACTAAAGGTTGGTATTCTTTAGATAAAAACTCTAAAGCTTCATCTTCAGTTATTTTATTATCAGCCCACATATCAGGATATTTCCCAGCATACTTACTTTGATTTATTCCATAATTAGGCAATCCAGTTCCTTGTGAAGAACCTTGTGTAGATTCATAATTTAAAATCTGATTATACCATGAAGGGTATTTACTACCAGGAAGAACATCTCCATCTTGATAATACAACTTACCACCATTTCTTCTCATCAAAGGATTATATCTCCCACCATATCTCATAGGAGGTTGACCACTTCCCATCATTCCTTGTTCATAAGGAGGTTGAGGTTGTTGTTGTTGTCCTTGTTGTGATTGTTGCATTACCATTTGAACTGCTTGTATAGCAGCTTCTTGAGGTAATCCCATTTGTACAAGCTGAGCTACAATCTCTTCAGGTTGCATACCTTGTTGTAACATCTGCATAATAGCTTGAACTATCTGTTCTGCACCACCTTGAGCCTGTTGTTGAGGAGCCATTTCTCCACCCATTTGATACATATATCCACCACCTCTCATCATAGGAGGAGCTTGTTGTGGTTCCTGTTGTGGAGCTTGTTGTTGTCCTTGCATTTGTTGAACAACCATTTGTACTATTTGAATAGCTTGTTCTTGTGGTACACCCATTTGAACTAGTTGTCCTACAATTTCTTCAGGAGACATACCTTGCTGTAGCATTTGTGCTACTTGCTGAAGTATTTGCTCTTCACCACCACCACCTTGAGGTTGACCTTGTTGTGGGGCTTGCATCATTTCACCACCCATTTGATAATATCCTCCATATTCTTTTGCAAAGTTTCCAGCAAAGATAGCTTTTTTTATCATAGCTGAAGAATATTTACCTTTAGGTGCATTTCGAATAGTTCTAGCTGCCTCTTGTACACCCATTCCCATTTTAGAAGCTTGAGCTTTAAAAGTACCTTTTTTAGCAGGGTCAATGTGAATACCACCTTGAGCATACATCATAGGACCACCATAAGCATACATAGGTGCTTCCATATCTGGAATATCAACATTTGCATTTAGCATATCCATATAACCACCATCTTCCCAAGTAGCTCTAGCATAAGCTCTAAAGTATGGATTCTTAGCTAAGTTCTTTTTATGTCTAGCATAGAAAGCATCTTTACCATATTTAGATTTACCTCTTTCTCCTAGCTTAGGGTCACCAAAATATTTCTTAGTTCCATCAGGACCAATAACTACGTGAGTTTTTCCTTTTCTGTCATTAGACCTTCTAACAGTATATCCACCTTCTCCATACTCCATAGTATCATCATCACCAATGTAATCTCCCATATATCCACCTACTTCCATATTAGATTTAATCTTTGCTTGTACATAATCAGGTAAAGCACGAAATCCAGGATTGTTTATACCACCTCCGTTACCATACTCAAGCATGCCTCCCATTGCTTTGCTTTCTTCTGCTTGAATTCTTTTTTCTTCCCATAACATTTTATCAGTAGGCTTTTTTGGTGTTTTACCAGTACGTTTATTTTCTGCTGCTTTTTTACGAATGTTATCCCAGAGTCCTCTTCTAGAGTAAGAGCCATCTGCTCTTTTAATCATTTTACCTCCTTGTGCCATTTTTTCTTCAATAAAAGGTGCTTGTGTTTCAATAGGTTCATCTGTTAACATTTGCTGAGAACCATCAGCTCCTGTAACCATTATAGGGTCATTGTTATAAGTAGGAACTACAGATGTTGGTCCACTACCAGGGAATGCAATACTTTGAGCATTAGGATACATATTATATCCACCAGCTCTTTCTTCAGGAGTTTCAGCTATAATATTAGAGCCACCCATTATTTGAGACCTCATAGCTTCCTCTTGCATTCTTTTAGCTTCTCTGTCATACTCATGTGCCATCATAAGTTTTTTCATTTCCTTATCTAGCATCTTCTTTGACAAAGGGTCATTAGGTCTAAGTTTATCTCCTGCTTTTGATTTAATCATTTTACTTAAATCAGCATAGCTTTTACCAGCTAATCTTTTAGCAGCCTTACCAGTAATACCAGCAAACTCTAAAGCTTCTAGTGAAGCTTTCATTTTCTCTGACATTACATAATTTTCTGGAGTATAGATAGTTTCTGGACCTTCAACTTCTACATCTGGTCTTCCACCATTATTAGGTAAAGTAACACCACCTTCTTCATGTGATGGTCCATCAATTTCTGTTAATCCCATATTTTGGTTTAACATATGACCACCACCTTGATAGCCATATCTAAATCTACCACCATTTCTGGCCATAAATATTTTTGAAAATCCTTCCATACCTTCTGGTATTTTATCTTTATCGTTAAGTCCTGTAAATGCTTTTGTGCTACCCATACCTTCTAAAGCAGTTCCTATTCCAGTAGCTGTAGGACTATTAGGGTCAATACCTTTAATACCTTGTCCTAGTCCTTCTGTACCTTCTTCTATGGCAGAACCCATAGCTCCAGGATTAAGAAAAGCTCCACCTACAGCTCCACCTATATTTCCCCAACCTTTAAGACCTGCTTGTCGTTTAGCTTCTTCAGAATTAACATCATGTCCAGCAGCAGATTGTAATGCTTTAAAACCAGCATCAGTTAGTTCATTAGTTGCACCAAAACTTATAGTATCTAAGAATCCTGCACCTACACCATAATTAAAAGCCATAAAATCTTCAAAAGCACTAGCCTTTTTGGTATCTTTTCTCGCTACATCTTTATTCAAGTCAACAGCTTGTGCTGTATCTTGTGCAGATGTTAATGAACCACCTCTAGCATATGTTCTTCTTTTAAATATATAATTACCTTCTTTAGGTATAGAGTCTGCTCCTAATTTACCATACTGTTCTAAGTTCATCATAAACTCATCTTTTGGTGTTCTTAAAACCACTCTGGTTTCAGTTTCACCTGTCATGGGATTTATATATGGTACTTGACTAATAGTTTCTCTAAAGTTTCTAAAAGGTGCAGAAGTTTTTGGTGAAGGATTTGTAGATGTAACTGCAGGTTTGTATTCTACACGTTCTACTGGTTTTTTGTAGATTAGGGCTGCTGAAGGTGTTTCTGGTGAAATCATATTAGTAGGATATACACCAGTTTTTAAAGATTGATTTAAAAGAGCTAATCGCTGATTTAAATTTTGTCTAACAAATTTATTAGGTTGCCAAGATAGTTCTTGTTTAATTTCTTTAATATCATTGATTATATCAGATTTTTTAACATTAGTGTTTCCCAAATTTTTAGTTGGTTTATATTCTGATTTCTGAAACATTTTTTCTTCATTTGGCTCTCCATAATAATTAAAGTTAACAAATGGTTGTAATCCTTTTTTATATAAACTCGAACTATCTTGATAAGCTTCATACCTAGCTCTACCTGCTGGGTCATTAGGGTCTACATATAAAGTAGGTAGTGGACCTACATCTTGTTGATAGTATAATTTACCTCCTTGTCTTCTCATAGTAGGTTGTGAATCTTGCATTTGATTTACTCCGTATATTGCAGAACCTATTGCTATTGGAGGAACTATTGTTTTCATAGTACCGTAAACAGTTCTTGGGTCATTGTAAAATCCTACAGCTCTACCAGATTTAATAAAGTTTTCCCAAGCACCTCTTGAAAAACTTGTTTGAGAATTAAAACCTGGTTTTACTCTACCTAAATCTAATCTTTTAAGATATTCGTTTATAGCTTCATAAGCACCTGTACCTCTTCTAGGTATATTATCTGCAAATACTCCTTGAGTTGTATTACTCATTTCTAAACCAGGAATACCTCTATAGTACATTGTATTTGCAATATCTTCTACATTACCTCTCCATTGTCCAGGATTCAGTCTAACTCCCCAACTTGATTGTCCAGATGGTATAGTTACATTTACATCCCCCTGTTTTATAGTTTGTTCTGGTGTATAAAAAACTAGTCTACCATTTTCATCTAAACCTTTAACTCTATATTCTACACCAGATCTATTTTTTTGAGCAATTATATCATTAAGTAAATCTAATTTTGAATTAAATTCATCAGTATATTCTTTGTAGCTTAAAGGTACAACATTTTGAGAACCACTAAATTGAGGTTCTAAAGAACCTTGATAGTAAGGAACAATTTCTCCATTAGGTTTTAATACTGTATTTTCAAATTCTTCTTCAGACATTTTAGAAATAACATCTTTATCTTTATCCCCTGCTACTAGTAATGTTTCTTCTTTAGTTAATCCTGATTTATTTTTTACTATAGGTTTACTACTAGCTGTAGATGTAGAAGCAGTATTATTAAAAGAATTATTGTAATTTATCCTTGCTCTATACAAATCTTCTGTAGTCATTAATCTAGGAACTTCAGAAATAATATCTTTTAAAAATTGAGATTTTTGTGAACTGCTAACACGTTCAAGAAGCCTAGCAGCATCATCAACATCTCTTACATCAGTAGGTATATTATATCTATCAAATATATGCTGAAAACTTCCTCTTTCAAAATAAGGTACTTCAAGTCTATTTTGATTAGACCAGTTAATTAAAGCCTCTTCTGCACTTTGTAAACTATTTACATTAGAAAGATCTGGATTTCTATACTGTAGCATTTGTTTAGCCGCTCTTCTTAATTCTTCAGGAGTATCTTGAGCCAATCTTTGGTTTAAGTTATTAATTTGAAAATTAGAGGAGTTTAGTGTATTCTCGTCAAGCCAATTTGTAGCTCTCCAGTTATTAGCTTCTGTATATTGGTTATAAGCTTCATTATTTGCATATTTTGACCTTTTACCAAATCCATATTTACCTAAAAGTTCAACTTCGCTGCGACTTAAAAATCTTTCTGAATTATGAAATACTCTTCTAAGCTTTTCTAAATTTTTACGCTCTTGTGAGGATAAGTTCGTAATAGGCTTTTTAATTCTTTTACCAGCTTGTTTTAATCCTCTACCAGTCATTCTAAACAAACCTGTTGGGTCAAGAGTTTCTCTTAATGCTGCTTTAACTGGACTTTTCAAAAGTCCAGCACCTACTAAGTTTAATGGGTCAGCACTCATATCCATACCAAAATTACCTACATCTTCCCAACCAAGGCCAGGTTTATTTTCAAAACCCCAAACATCAGAAGGTACTCTTTGAAGATTTGGGTCAAAGACTCTTTTTAAACTGGCATCTTTACCTCTTAATCCCTGAACACCTTCAACTATTGCAGATTGAGGAATTTGAAAAACTGATAAAGGTGTTTTGTATAACAGACCTGTTGCAAATTGATTTACTTCATCTGTAAATCCTTCTCTACCTCTACTTGCTGTTCTTCTTACATTTCTGCCTATTGGACTTGTATCTCTAAAATATTTCTTTTCTTCTTCAGTTAAAGTATTAAAGTAAGGATAGTTTTCTAATACATTTTGACCACTTTCTTTAAAAGCTTCAAAAGTAACTTCTGGTAACATCCTAGCTCTAAGTGGAGTATCTTCTGCATCACCAGATAATCTAGTAACTAATGTTCCTTGATTATATGCCTGTTTATATTCTGGTGTACCATATTTTACCTCATTAGGATTTTCTGTTTGTAATACTGGTTGAGCTTTTGGTAAAGCACCGCCAATTTGATATGAAAAATTATTTTGATATGAAAAATTATTATTTAAGTATTTCAATAAATCCTTTTTCTGGTATTTATATAACTCTAATAAATCTTGTACATCAGATGGTATACTTATAGATGTTCCATAACCACCTTCTTTACTCAATAAATAATAAATATCTGAAAGATCTTTTTCTTTTATTTCTCCAGACCTTATATCTTTATTTAACTTTTTATTCATAAAATAAAGAGTAGACATTTTTCTAGCTTCAATTTCACTAGGATCTGTAACATAATCAAATCTTTCTTGAGTTAATCTAGTACCATACTTACCAAGTTTATCTATATTAACTTCTGGTATTCTTGTATTTTCTTTATAATAATCTTCGTATCTTCTTTCAGTATCTGCTTTGTGTGATAATTCATGAACATGAGTAGTAAAATCGTCTGTAGTACCTCTATCACTTATATAGAATTTTTTATCTTTAGCACTTTGATACCCTAATAGACCAGAAGTTAAATCAGGTTGAGAAGTTATAGAGAAATAATATGAAGGGTCGTTTAATGCCTTTAAGTATTGTTCTCTAGGGGAATTTAAATACTTAACTTTTGCATCTTCTGGAAACTCGGAAAATACTATAGGATCATCTACTTTCTCTAATGAATCGCTTATTTCCCAATATCTTTTATTAGGTGTTTTAGGGTCATTCAATTCTTTTTTTCTTTTATCATAAAAATCTGACCAAGTATAACCGTATTTATTTTTTGTAAAGTCTTTCCAGAATTGTCCAAGGTCATAATAACTTGTTGTATCAGGCAGTAAAAAGAATGGTTCATTTTTATAGTAATCTTCTAAAAACTTTTTACTATCCCAGTATCTATCTGAAACTTCTTTAGGAGCAAGTTCTGTAGTAAACCTTTTACCATTCCAAATAAATTTTTTATCTTTATTGGTTCTTGCTTTTCTAAAAGCATTGTTAAATGTGCCTGAATTTGAATAGTCATTTAACCCCCAATTTCTAAAATCAATTGTTTCGTACCAATTTACTTTATCTTGTTCTTTATCAGACTCTCTACTTTTTAGGTTATTTGTTTTTGTTTTTGTAGTGTATAAATTAAATTCTGGTAATGTTCTAGCTCTAACAAAATCTTCAGGGTCACCAGAGAATCTAGTAGTTAGTGTTCCTTGATTATATGCCTGCTCATATTCTGGAGAACCATATTTTACAGTTACTGGGATAGTACTGTTATCTTCTTGATAGTACAGTTTTCCACCATTTCGCTTATTTTTTTCTACATACTGTAGTTGATTTTCTCCAAAGTAACCTTCTGGATTATGTACTATATTGTAGTTTTTATAAACTTCAGGATTAAGTTGATAGCCATACATAGACTCCATCCAAGCTGAAGGGTGTTGTGTAGGTTTTAACCACATACCATTAATACCAACAGATGTACCATGATATAAACCATCATCTTGTAAAGGCATATAAGGTGTGTCTTTTATATCTTCAAAAGACTTAGGACTACCAAAAGATTCCCACATACCTCTAAGATTATAATTAGAAGTATCTGTATTTCTTAAATTATCAGGAAGTGTTTTTACAAAACTTTCATATTCCTTATCACCTCCTGTTTGCATATATACAGGATTCATACCTAATGCCTTTCTAAAAGACATTTCTCCAGGATAGTCAGATTTCTTTTTCCTTCTAATAGGCTTTTTAATTCTTTTACTAGGCATTAGTAATAACTTAAAGTAATATTAGTATTAAAATCATTAAGCCTAAAGTATCTGTTACCTTGGTTATTATAAAAGATTTTAATCTTAACATATACATCTCTAAGGTATGGCTTAATTGGCAAAGGGCTGTTGAAATCTCTGATAGCATTGATTCTCCATGTTCTTTCTCTTCTAACAACATTTTGTTGTGGTGTTAATAGTAACAGAGATGAACCAGTAGTTTGATAGTCATTATACAATAGAATACCTGTTATGGTTTCTAGAGGAATATCAATGCCATTTATATCAAATACTTCTGACCAGAACTCTAATGTATCTAAACGAAATGTAGGAGTTTTAGTTGCATCTGGGAAGTTAACTATAAACTCTGCTTCTGATATAGATGGGTTCTGATTATAGAATTGTCCAAAGTTTCCTTCATTATGCAGATACACAGAGTTACTAGTATCAAAAGGGTTTGATGATAGTAATCTTTTACCTGTAGGTAAATATAGTGAAGGAGTGAAAGAATAGAAAGATTCAAATGCTTGCAACATTTCATTGAAAGCAATAGTGAACTTATAAACAATCTGATTCTTTTGTAGTAATGGAGTTATAGAACCAGTAACTAATGATACAGTTAATTGAGTAGTATTGATATCTTCTACCTTGTAAATATTAGAACCAATGTAAAATATATCTCCTATGCTTAGTACTGATAGCTCTTTAGGTGAGTAACCATTAAGTATATACTTAGTAGGGCTTCCTGGTACAACAGTTTCAGTAGTAAAATCAATATCAAACTTATTCATGAAAGTCATATAGACTTTATTGTACTTAGAATCATAAGCACCATGGATACCTGTATTAAGTAATACTTGGTCAGAGTCTAGAATAACTCCTTGTAGTTTTTTTCTAAAGAAAGCTGATAAGCCTTTAACATCAGATATATTCTCTAATCCCCGGCTTACTCTGAAGAACTTTTTAGTTCTAGCATCAAAAGAGTAAATAGCAGCAGGGCCAGTAACTACACTATGCTGATGGAAAGAACCATAATCTTTACTTAAGTAATCATACCTAGCTAATACATTACCAGTACCTACTTGATAAACAGCACCAGTACCTACATCAGGTACAGCTGTATTTTCTTGAGAACTAACTTGAGCTATAGCTCTACTTTGGAAAGCTACAATTGCTTCTTTGAGATTTGTTATTTTATTAATCTCTCCATAGTTACCTTCAAGAGCTAAGTAGTTATTAATCAAATATTTTCTCCAGTTATCTTCAATTTCTCTATCAAACTTTTCTTCTGATACCCACACCCAGTTAGGTTGGTCTTCATCAGTATCTAAGTTAAAAGGTTTAGGAGAATATACTTTTAAGTTATTGTCCTGAGAATATGCTCTATTGTAGGTATATTCATCTACTAAGAATTTAGCAAAATCAGTTCCAGCTGCTCCAGGAGTTACATTCTGAATACCATTATTAGGTGAGGTAAATACTTGACTATTATTCCAATAAGAGCCATCTCTGTACTCAGTATTAATACTAGTTTCACAAGGAAAAGCTAAAGCAAATGCTGACATTGACTGTGCTACAGGGTAATAGTTTTCTCCTAGTCCTGAAGGTGATGCATTAGTAAATCCATAAGTTTCTTTCCAATGAAAGAACCCTAATGTAGTGCTATAGTAAGAGCAATAGATATCTCCACCAAATACTTTAATAGCTTGTGTAGAAGCTATTACACTTTTAGGGAAAAAATCAGATGCAGATATGTAAGTATTATTATACCTAGAAGCTCTCCAAGGTCCACCATATTGTCCAAAATTATATCTACAAAGAGATACTACTCTATAAGCAGGGTCTTTAGGACCTACTACAACATTATCTTCATAAGCTCCACCTTGTGTAACTGGGTCAAGAACATTGCAATTACCATTAAAATCACAAAATAGTGACTTAGAAGCAAATCCAGATAATTCCCAATCAGTACCAGCACCATCTGTTTCAGTGTTAGGTAATGTGTATATTGATATATGGTGGTAATCTTTACTAGCCATTTTTACAGGAGAAAAACTAGAAGGTATAATTCCTTCAATATCTACTTCTGTTTGTCTTAAAATATTTACAATGGTATTACCTCTAGGAGCTAGAGAATAAGCTAAAGTTTGATACTTAGCTAAAAATGCTCCAGCTTGTCTAGAAGCACCACTAATATAATCTGCCCAATAACAAACACCTTGGTTATAGAATTCTCTTAGTCCTGTAAATGTTCCTGTGTAGTAAGTATTTGCATCTGGAAGTCCTGGCACAATACCTGAGGTAGGAGTAAATTCAAATGCTTGAATAAGCTTAATATGTGAAGCATCTCCTACAGTATATTCTTCAAAATCAAATTCTGGGAATTTAATTATACCTAGCTCATTTTTTCGTAGTACTATAGCACTAGTAGCACCAGTATCTGCTCCATGATGTGCAGGTGCAGCTCCAGTGCTTAAACCAGAATTCCAAGTTTCTCCTTCGCTAAAATCATTATTAATAAATAGTAGAGGTATTTCTGGATTAGCTCCAGTATTAGTTTCAGAGTTACTAAAAGACATTAAGTGAAAACAATCAGTAGAAACACCTGTGCCTGATAGCATAATTCTGCTATCTAGTAATCCAAATAAAGCACCTGTACCAAACCTAGTTTTATCTTTCTTTTGTCTTTCTACTCTTACTATTCTTAAGCCTGTAATGTTTGCAGGTAGGTTTTGGAATGTAAATTCTACACCCATTGACCTAGTATAAATTCTCTTATCTCCAAGTCCATCATCTTCATATGTAGATAAATCTGCATACTCACTACCATCTATAACTCCTTCCCAAGGCTCAGGTATTCTAATATCAGCTATCCAATTAACAAATGATTCTTGACCTTTGTCATTATAAAATACTACACCAAACCTATAAACTTCTCCTCTGGCATAGCCATCATAAATGGTAGACTTAAGAGGGTTTTTATAACCACCCCAACCTTGTATAGGATGATTAAATCCACTTAAAGGAGGAGTACCAAAGTTTACAAAACTTGTACTTGTAACTAAATTATCAACAAATGGAGCATTTGTCATGTTATAGTTTTTAAGTCCAAATGTTGCTGTACCTATATTAGGATAAACCATTTGAGAGTCACCTCTCAAGTCATGGTAAGTAAACTTGTAAGAAACATTAGGACCTTCTCCACCTATTGTAGTACCATCAGTTTGATATTTATACTGATAGTTATTAATCCAGTAAGTGTAATCTTGTGCTGGAATTAAACCAAACACTTCTCCTGATTCATCATTGTAAGGAGTAACTGCATCAGCATCTTCAGGTAAAGCATATAGAGCTGCTAATTGAACTGGATCAGTAGCATCATAATCATTAAAAGAACCATCTCTAGAGTAAAGCCTACAAATTTGTGGAATACTTGAGCCTAATTCTCCAAACCTATAAGCTCTAGAATCATATTCTACTTCAAAGGTTTGAGTTTCAGTATTAGCAGGATATAATCTATTCTTTTTCTGAGTAAAGGTTTTAACCTTATCAAAGAATATCAAAGGATTAACAAACTCTTCTACTGTTATAGCTATTTTATCTTCACCACCACTAATTACAAATTCCATAGAATCCCCATCAATAGCAACATCATAGACATAATTAATAATAGGTACATCTTGCACAGAGTATTCAATAAGAATTACTTTGATAAAGTCATACCTTAAATCTATATTACTGATAGTAGTAATTATAGATTTACCTGAAGGTGTTTCTACAGGAGCACCATCATATTGATAGTAAGGCCCATTTAAGCTAGAATCTGTAATAGGTACTAATGTACTAGCAGGACTATAAGCTGTAACAGCTCCATCTTTACTATATAGTTGATATGCTGTTTGATATGTACCTACTAGTAATAAACCACCTTCTACCACATTTTCTATGATAGGGGTGCTCATATCTACAGAAGGTTTCCAATCTAAAAGTCCTACAGGTATAGCAGGACATTGGGGGTTAAAGATATTAAGACAACGAGGGTTATTATAATCATCAGTCCAATAAAAATTCCCACGTAAGGAAGATTCTCTTCTACCAATTGCTTCACGGTAAACTTCATGTGCTAGTGAAAAGTTAAGAATATTGTTATATCTAAGATGTGTAGAAGCAACTAAAGAAGTACCTGATAATCCTATTACTGTATTAGTAGCATCATCATACTCTAATACCCACACTTGACCAGCAGTATTGTTTGGAGTAGCTGAAGTATTAGTTCTACTAGTAGTAAGTAGAATAATCTCTTCTTCTAAAGTTCCCCAACCAATAATGGATAAATCAGTTTGTGCAGTAACTAAAGTAGTTACAGTTAAATCATCTCCTCCAGAAGATACCAATGGGTCTAGAGAGTATCCTTGAATTACTACCTCTTGGGTATTATAATAAACTCCATATTCACCAGCAGCTATATCAGCAGCTATTGCTGGGTCAGCAATTATCTGATTATAGATATCAATAGAATCTGTAATAGCTGATAGTGAAATAACTACTGGTGTACCATTAATAGTAAGTGTAGTAGCTGCTATAGGTGCTACAGGAGTGAATTTAATAGAGTATAAAGGCTGAATATTAGGTATGCTAAACTGTAGTTTATTTCCTTTGTGGTTGGAAATAATACCAGAAGATTCACCAGTATCTGTAACTAAATCAATATCCAAAGCATTGTAAAGATGCTCATTGTCATTTTTAGCTATAGCCAAATCTTGGCTTAGACCTTTAATATAAGAACTGGTTATTTTTGGCATAATTAATAAGCTAGTCTACTGCTAAATCCTCCTAATGTGCTAATTCTAGGATGGTTATATCTTTCTTCAGGTCTTTGTAGGTTACCAAAGAATCTCTTATGTTCAAAGAACTTAGGAATAGTTCTAAGTCTTTGGTTTTTATAAGACTCCCATTCATCCAAACTCTTAGGCATCTTGCCTTCATTTTTAGCCTTTTGATAGTATAGAGATAAGTATCCTTTAAATTCTTCATACTTATCTCTAGTATACTTATCAGTAAGATAAAGCTGGAATGCAATTTTATTACCTAAGTACCA
>Ga0098073_1000126_pt1 | contig 28993 bp, 30 predicted proteins | sample 31_taG_FD_75060 | JGI IMG/M metagenome (GOLD analysis project Ga0098073, IMG submission 75060) | Marine viral communities from the Gulf of Mexico - 31_GoM_OMZ_CsCl metaG | ecosystem: Environmental > Aquatic > Marine > Oceanic | place: Gulf of Mexico | collected 2015-07-12
AGCAGGCCGTCCATGTCGGCCAGCAGGATGTCGGTCGCGCGGACCAGCTGCACGCTCAGCGTGGTGTCGAGCACGTCGGAACTGGTCATGCCCTGATGCATGAAGCGCGCTTCCTCGCCCACATGCTCGGCCACCCATGTCAGGAAGGCGATCACGTCGTGCTTGGTCACCGCCTCGATGGCGTCGATCGCCTCGACGTCGATGGTGGGGTTGGTGTCCCACCAGTCCCACAGTGCGTTGGCTGCGCTTTCGGGCACCACGCCCAGCTCGGCAAGCTTTTGCGTCGCGTGCGCCTCAATCTCGAACCAGATGCGATATTTCGCCTCCGGCTCCCACAGGGCGGTCATTTCGGGGCGGGCGTAGCGGGGGACCATTGCGAGGCTCCGGGTGCAGTGAAGGGGTGCAAGCGGCGCGGCTAGGCTGCCTCGGCATGGATGGCAAGGTCCGCCAGACACCGCGCCGCCTGTCGGTACGCGTGTCGGATATTCGCTTGCTAGTGCAGCGGCGCAATGCAAGTCTGACTGCGAAACAGGACGAGTTTTTTCGGGGGAACAATGCGGTACATCTATCTCGCCTCAGCCGCGACGGGGCTTTTCGCGGCTGCATTGGTCACGCCAGCACAGGCCGGCGATTCGGTGCTGTACGGGGCGGTGGCCGATTGGGTCGATGTCAGCGACCTGCCGCCTGCCGAGCAGGACCCGGGCATGCCCCTGCGCCTCGCCGAAACGCAGACCCGGATGGAAGACGGGGTCGTATCGTCCTACGCCGACATCGCCTTCGCGCTCGACAGTTCGGAAATGCGCGATGCGGTCAGCACGATCTCGCTCGGCTGGATGCCCGACAAGGGGGATCTCGTGGTCCACCGGGTCGAACTGCTGCGCGACGGCGAGACCATCGATCTGCTGGCCGATGGCGAGCGCTTCGAGGTGCTGCGCCGCGAAGCCATGCTGGAACAGCGCATTCTGGACGGTGCGCTCACCGCCACGATGAAGGTCGCCGGGGCCAAGATCGGCGATGTGCTGCGCTACAGCTTCACCACCACGACCGACGAGCAGATTCTCGACGACGACATGGAATACGCCAGCTCCGTTCTTTCGGAACCGGCTCCGCTGGCGAAAGGCAGGATGATCGTTTCCTGGCCGGTCGATGAGGATGTTCGCTGGGCGACGACCCGCGTGGACGCACCGGTCGCCGAACAAACCCGCGACGGCTACAAGTACATCTCAATCGAGGTGCCCATCGCGGAACTCAAGGATATGCCGGGCGACGCACCGCCGCGCTTTCGCCTGCCGCCCGCGATCCGTGCCTCCACATTCGACAGCTACAGCCAGATTTCAGCCGACCTTGCACCCTTCTTTTCCACCGAGGGCGCGATCGAGCCGGGCAGCACGCTTGCCGGCAAGGTTGCCGAAATCGCCGCGAAATCGAACGATCCGCTCGAGCGCGCCGCGCTCGCCACGCAATTCGTGCAGGACGAGATCAGCTACCTCCTCGATGGCCTGAATGGCGGCAACTACATCCCGCAGACCCCGGCAAAGACGTGGGAAGTGCGAACCGGCGACTGCAAGGCCAAGTCGATGCTGCTGCTGGCCATGCTGCGCGAACTGGGCGTTTCGGCAGAGGCTGTGCTGGTCAACAGCCGCACCGGAGATGCGGTGCCCGAGCTGCTGCCCACGCTGGGCAATTTCGACCACATGATCGTGCGCGCCGATATCGGCGGCGAGCCTTACTGGCTCGACGGCACCAACGGGGGGCTGAGGCTCGCCAATATCGGTGAAGTTCCGCGTTTCCGCTATGCTCTGCCCGTTCGGGAAGGCGGGGCGGACCTTCAGGAAATGGCGATGCGTCCCCAGACAATGCCGGACGACGATATCCGCCTGACGATCGATCAGAGCGCGGGGATCGACCTGCCTGCGATCTACGAAATCGAATGGCGCGTCAGCGGGGCGGCAGCGCGCACCTACCAGGCGGTGGCCCTGCTCGACGATTCCGACATGCGCACGGACCGAATCGAGGCGACGATCGGCTCCCTGCTCGGATCGAACCACCCGACCAGCGTCGATGTCACCTACGACGAGGCGAGCGGTATCGCTGTGGTGACCGGCCGCGGGCTGGTCGAGCCTACTTGGGATCGGGAGAGCGGGCGGATCGAGCTGGACGTGCCCTATCAGGCGCTCTCCTCATTCTCGTTCGACGTATCGCGCGACCGCGCCGACCTCGCGGATGTCCCGATGACCGTGAACGGGCCGCTTTATTTCAACCGGCATATCGAATGGCGTCTGCCCGAAGAGGACGGCGAATATCGCCTGCTCGGTGGCAAGCCGGTCGATACGGTGATTGGCGGAACGCAACTGGTCGCCAATCCGACGCTGGCCGATGACCTTTTCACGCTCGATGAATCGGTCCGGAGCCTCGTGTGGGAAGTGCCGGCGAGCGACCTGCCGCAGATCCGCCGCGATTCGCTGCGCCTAAAGCGCGGCTTGCCGCGCATCGTCGCTCCGCGTGATGCCCGGATGGTGTGGGACAAGCGCGACGAGATCGCCCGGCTGACCGCCCCGATCGCCAGCATGTACGACGCGGTGCTCGCCCGCGAAGACGACCCCGAAGCGCTGGTCGATCTGCACCGCGATCGCGGCTATTTCCGTTACCAGATCGCCGATTTCGAGGGTGCCCTCGAAGACTACGGCGCAGCGGTGGACGGCGATCCGTCCGCAAGCAGCTACAGCTCCCGGGCATGGGTTCGGCTGCAGTTGGGCGACAACGAAGGTGTGCTGAGCGATATCGAGGCGGCGGCCGAACTCGACCCCGAATATGGCCTTGCAGAGCCTCGCTTGGTCGCGCTCGGGCTGCTCGGGCGCGGCGACGAAGCCGTCGCGCTGGTCGACGAGTATGAGGTGTATCTGGAAGACGCGAGCGTCCGCACGCAGCATCGTGCGTATGCGCTGGGCGGGGCAGGCGAGATCGACGAAGGGCGCGCCTTGCTGGAAGAGGAACTGGAATTCACCCCGGGCGACGCAGACCTCCTCAACGCCTCCTGCTGGTACGACGGGATCTGGGACAGGGTTACCGAAGAAACCATCGACCGCTGCACCCGCGCGATCGAAGGTCTGGAAAACAGCCTGGAAGCGCTCGACAGTCGCGCGCTCGCGCTGTTCCGCCTGGGGCGCAACGACGAGGCGCTGCGCGATCTCGACAGGGTGCTCACGATCGATCCCGAGATGGACGGGTCGCGTTACCTGCGCGGCGTGATCCGCTCGCACAGCGGCGACGCGGCAGGCGCCCGCGAAGATATCGAGATCGTCCGCTGGGCGAGCCCCTACACGCCGCGCCAGTATGCGCTGTGGGGCCTCGAACCAGCCTGATGCCACCCGGCGTGGGGCGGGGTGGCGCGCGCCACCCCACGCCAGGCTAGATCAGGCCTTTCGCCTTCAGGCTTACATGGCTGCCCTGGCCGATGATCACGTGATCGTGGACCGTTATTCCGAGAAGTCGCCCGGCTTCGGCGATGCGGTGGGTGATCGCGATATCCGCACGGCTGGGTTCGGGGCTGCCGCTGGGGTGGTTGTGGACCAGGATCAGTGCGGCAGCGCCAAGGTCCAGCCCGCGCCGGATGACTTCGCGCGGGTGGATCGCCGCCTCGTCGATCGAGCCGTCGCCGACGTGGTGATCCTGCACCAGCCGGTTCCTGTTATCGAGATAGAGCACCCGCACGCGCTCCACCGTCAGGTGCGCCATGTCCGCACTCAGGTAGTCGATCAGCGCCTGCCAGTTGCCGATCACCGGGCGATCCGCGACCGCACTGCGCGCCATCCGCCGCGCCGCCAGCGCAACAGCCTTCAGCGCCGCAGCGCTTGCCTCGCCCATGCCGGGCACCTTCGCCAGCGCCGCGGGGTCGGCCTCCATCACCCGGCCAAGACTGCCGAACCGCGCCAGCAGCGCCTTGGCGAGCGGCTTGGTATCGCCGCGCCGGATGGCCGCGAACAGCAGGTATTCGAGAACTTCGTAATCGGCGAGCGCTTCGGCCCCGCCGGTCAGCAGGCGGTGTCGCAAGCGCTCCCGATGGCCGAGCGCGCCGGTGGCTTCGGAAGCGCGAGCGGGGGCGCCCGCAGCCTCCTGCTCCGGCTCCCCGAACAGATCGTCTTCCTCCTGCGGCACCCGCTACCATCCCCCGTTCGATCGCGCCCCTGCGATGCGCCAAGCCTTGCCTTTGCCGGGCTATACGCGCAAGCTCAGGAAATACCCCATGCAATGTGCAGGCAGCCTCGGTTGACTTGCCCATGACGCTTTTCTAAGGGGGCGGCGCCCTCGGCGGGCAGGTCCTGCCCATGCCGCATGATTCTCACACTGGAAGAGAGCCTTGGCATGAGCGACGACAAGTCCGCGCGAGAGCCCATACCCGAGGATGCGCGGATCGACGCGCTCGAGCAACGCCTTAAGGCTGCACGCGAGCGAGAGGAGAAGCGCAACCCGTCGGAAAGTTCACGCAAGTCCGATGCGAATTATCGCGCCGGCAACCGTGTACTGGCCGATCTGCTGGGTGGGCTCATCGGTGGTGCGTTGTTCGGGTGGGCCTTCGATTGGTTCGTCGGAACGTCGCCCTGGGGTCTGTTGGTCGGCCTGTTCCTCGGGATCGGGGTGGCCTTCAGGAATATCTTCCGCATGGCCGGAACGCAAAGCCCGCCCTCTGACGAGGGCTGATTGAGTTTACGCTGCACGAACGTGCGGCAAACGCGAACGGGAATTTCAGGTGGCCGCCGAAGAAGGCAAAGTCGATCCGATGCACCAGTTCACCATCGAGCCTGTCGGCTCGTGGGCACACTGGGAAATCGCGGGCGTCGATGTGACGTTCACCAACAGCGCGCTGTGGATGCTGATCACCACCGTGGTGCTGATCGCGTTCGTCCAGATGGGCAACAAGCGTCAGCTTATCCCCGGTCGCTGGCAGATGGCGGTCGAGAGCCTGACCGGCTTCGTCGACAACATGGTGCAGGCGAACATCGGCAAGCAGGGCCGCAAGTACCTGCCTTACGTGTTCTCGCTGTTCAGCTTCATCCTGTTCGCTAACATCCTCGGCCTGCTGCCGCTGGGCGTCGCGGGCATCCACCCGTTCACCTTCACCAGCCACTTCACGGTCACCGGCATTCTCGCGGTGATCAGCTTCTCGATCGTGCTGCTCGTCGGCTTCTGGAAGCATGGCCTGAAGTTTTTCACGCTGTTCGTGCCGCACGGCACGCCGCTGCCGATGATCCCGATCATCGCGCCGATCGAATTCATCAGCTTCATGGTGCGTCCGTTCAGCCTCGGCCTGCGACTCTTCGTGGCGATGATGGCCGGGCACGTGCTGCTCGAAGTTCTGTCGAGCTTCGTGATCGACGGCACCAATGCGGGCATCGGTTTCGGTGTGCTGGTCGGCCTGCCCAGCTTCCTGCTGATGATCGGCATCTGCGCACTGGAACTGCTGGTTGCCGGCATCCAGGCCTATGTTTTTGCGCTGTTGACCGCGCTGTACATCAACGACGCTGAAAACCTTCATTAAGCATTTTTCTCAAAACACGTATTTTTCAAGGAGTTAGTACTATGGATCCTGAAGCAGCCAAGCTCATCGGTGCGGGTCTTGCGGCGATTGGCGCCGGTATGGCCGCGATCGGCGTGGGTAACGTGTTCGGTTCGTTCCTCGAAAGCGCGCTGCGCAATCCGGGTGCGGCAGACGGCCAGCAGGGCCGTCTGTTCATCGGCTTCGCCGCCGCCGAACTTCTCGGCCTGCTGGCCTTCGTCGTCGCGATGATCCTGATCTTCGTCGCATAACGACTTTCTTTCGGTGCGGGGCGCGCCTGTTGGGTGCGCCCCGGCCGATGACCTGCCGATCAATCGACCGGACTGACCCTCGATGCCTCAGATAGCCCAGCTCGCCGAGACCTTCTCCAGCCAGATCTTCTGGCTGTTGGTGTTCTTCGGCATTACCTTCTTCGTCGTCGGGCGTGGCATGGTGCCGCGCGTGATGGACACGATGGACTCTCGCGCCAAGCAGATCACCGACGATATCGCGGCGGCGCAGGCTGCCCGTGACCAGGCCGACAAGGAAGAGGAAGCCTGGCGGGTGCGTGAGAACGAGAACCGTGCCCGCGCGCAGGCGCTGATCGCGGAAGCCAAGGCGGAAGCCGCGGCCAAGTCCGAGAAGAAGATCGCCGCCGCGCAGAAGCGGCTCGACAAGAAGCTCGAAGAGGCGGACCAGGAACTCGCCGCGACGCGCAACGCCGCGCTGGGCGAGATCGAAGAGGTCGCGACCGACGCGGCGCAGGACATCGTCTCGCGCCTCGCCGGGGTCACGGTGACCAAGCCGGTCGCCAGCAAGGCCGTGAAGGAAGCGTTGGCACATGGCTGAAACATCACCCGAACTCTTCACCACCGAAGAACCTGTTGCGACCACCACGCATACCGAGCAGCCGCACGGCGGTGATGCCGGGCATGCGGAACCCGAGCTGTGGGGCTTCGCGCCCTACCAGTGGGTTTCGATCTCGATGCTGGTGCTGCTGGTGATCGCCTTCTTCGGGGCGAAGGTGCACAAGACCATCACCGGCGGCCTCGACGGGCAGATCGCGGCGATCCGCGAGGAGCTCGACGAAGCCAAGCGGCTGCGCGCCGAGGCGGAAAAGCTGCGCGACGAGTACACGACCAAGATCGCCAATGCGGAAACGGATGCCGAAGCGATGCTCGACAACGCCAAGGCCGAAGCCGAAGCGATCCTGACCCGCGCCGAAGCCGACAGCAAGGAACTGGTCGAGCGCCGCAAGCGGATGGCGCAGGACAAGATCGCCGCTGCCGAGCGTGACGCGGTCGCCGAAGTGCGCGCCAAGGCTGCGGCTGCCGCCGCGGCAGCGAGCCGCAAGCTGATCGGCGAAAAGCTCGACGCGCAGGCCGACAGCAAGCTGGCCGACGATCTGATCTCCAGCATCTGATCCTGTCTCCAGACCGGTTACGAGAGACTCCGCTTCGGCGGGGTCTTTTCGTATGCGCCTCTTCGCGGTAGCGTTACCATAAGCGAAGGGGAGGGTTTGGCGATGCAGCGACTGTTGCGATTGATATTGGGGTTGGTGGCATCGGCGCTTTTGGCGGTGACCGCTTCTGCGCAGGAGGCGCCAGATCCCGCGCAGCGTATCGATCTGTGGGAGGGCGGGGTCCCGGGGCATGAAGACCGCGCGAGCATCCCTGAGGAATCGCGCGACTACTGGACCAAGTCGATCAACAACCCGTCGCTACGATATTTCCCGGCGTCGCCCGAACGGCGCACCGGCGCGGCGGTAATCATCATGCCCGGCGGCGGCCACGAACTGCTCGTCACGACCACCGAGGGAAGCGACGTTGCCCGTTGGTATGCCGAGCGCGGCGTGGATGCCTTCGTGCTCAGCTATCGACTTTTCCGGCAGGAGGGCTCTCCCTGGTCGATCACCGATGCACGTCAGGATGGCGAGCGCGCGGTTCGCCTGCTCCGCTCGCGGGCGGAGGAATTCCACCTCGACCCGACGCGGATCGGGGTTATGGGCTTCTCCGCAGGAGGAGAGCTTGCCCGCATGACGCTGCTCAGCCCGCCGGTCGCACCGCCGGGACGGGGCGATGCGATCGACCAAATGTCGTCGCGACCCGATTTCGGCATCCTGGTGTTCCCCGGTCCCCTCAAAGGGGAAAGCGAGACGATCACGGCGGACTCGCCTGCGCTGCTGCTGTCCGCCGCCAACGACGACGAGTGCTGTGCGCAGCCTGTCGTCGATATCTTCGATGCCTACCGCACCGCGGGCGCCTCGGTGGAGTTGCATATGTATGCGGCGGGAGGCCACGCATACAACATGGGCGAGGCGACGCCCTTCGTGTCGCTGCGGCACTGGCCCGACCGGATCACCGACTGGATGACCGACCGCGGGCTGCTGCTGCCGGCAGGCGCGGAGGCCGGACACTGAATTTGCTAGCGCTAGGCTTTCAATCAGGCGAAGGTTTCACTCGGGGCATCGGTGCAATTAGTCAGAAACAAAATTGTTTGACGCCAAAGCCTCTTCGGTCCACCCATTCATTTGAAGACTACCTTCTAGATATTCGCAAAAAGTTCGGACGTCTTCGAAAATTGGCGACCCTTTTACACGAGGTGACGACGAACCCCTCGAATATGCGTTGTCGCTCCAACGAACCACATATTGACGAAAGTGAGAATCCGACAACAGGAATGCGGCTACGCATTGGCTTAGCAACCGCTTAGGTCGTGATGCGAAACGTTTGAAAAGTACTTCTACTGACAGCCTTGCAAACTCTCGGCACGAGAGAAGAAGGTGAGCTTGTTGGTAATCAATCTGATCGAAGTCTCGCTCGAAGAATTGATTAATCGCTAGGACCTGCGCATCTGTCGCCAGCTGGTTACTTTCCCGATTTGGCAGAGTATAATTGATGTGTGCACCAAGTCGGCCACTTTTCGGCGAGCCTGCGATTGTTGCGATGGTGTGCCATTCCATCCCTAAAAACTGTCCTTCGCGGCTCGCAGTTTCGCGAAGGTATCGGCGGGCGTTTCGCCGCCCCAGCGCTCCCGCATGTCCGGCGCGTCGGCGCGAAGGAAGGGATTGGTCGCCAACTCGCGCTCCAGCACGGTCGGCACCGTTGGTTCGCCGCTTGCCCGCCTGGCGTCGATCTCGCGCGCGTAGTCTTGCAGCGCCGCATTGTCGGGGTCGGCATGGAGCGCGAATTTGGCATTGGCCGCCGTGTATTCGTGTGCGCAGTAGAGTGTGGTCTGCGGCGGCAGCGCCTTCACCCGCTCGAGGCTGTCCCAGAACTGTTGCGGCTCGCCCTCGAACATCCGCCCGCAGCCAAGCGCAAACACGCTGTCGCCCACGAAGGCGATCCCGTCGCCCGGCAGGTGATAAGCGATATGGCCGTTGGTGTGGCCCGAGACGTCGATCACTTTCGCGACGTGCTTGCCCAGCGTCACCTCGTCGCCATGCGCGACCACGCGGTCGATAGGGCTGATCCGCTCGACTTCCTGAGGGGCGATGACCTGCGCCCGCGTAGCCTCGACGATGGCCTTGTTCCCGCCGGCATGGTCGGGGTGCCAATGCGTGTTCCAGATGGCGGTGATCCGCCAGCCTCTCGCCTCGGCCTGGCTAAGGTATTCGCCTCCATCGGGCGTGTCGATCGCCGCAGTCTCCCCGCTGTCGGGATCGTGCAACAGGAAGCCGTAATTGTCGGACAGGCAGGGAAACTGGTGGATTTCGAGCATCGCGCTCCTTCTCCGTCAGGCGATCAGTAGATGGTCGCGTCGAGCCGCGCAGGCTCGCCGTCGCGTTCGTAGAGCTGCACCCGGACCAGCACATCGCGGTCGACGATCTTCTTTGCCATTCCGTCGGTCAGGTTGCCGTTGGCGACCATCTCTTCGATCTTGTCGCGATTGGCAGCATCGCCGAACAGCGGGTCGGTTTCGTCGGCATCCTGCTTCACGCCACGCGCATGGAAATTGGCACGGTCCTCGCGCAGCACCTGCCACGCTTCGGTCAGCCTGTTGCCCGATGCGTCGGTGTGGTCCGGCCCGTAGAGGAAGGCCTTGTATTCGCCCACCAGCTTTACCGGGCTGCGCGTAGCTTCGGCGGGCGCAGGGGTGGCCTCTGCCTCGTTCGCCCCTGCATCGGTAGCAGCGTCGTTACAGCCACCCAGCATGGCGGTGGCGGCTAGCAGGGCGATGCCTGCGCAATGTTTCATGTTTCGCATGATCGCAGCCTAGGCGTATCTCGCGGATACGAAAAGGCCCGCCTGCCTCTCGGCAAGCGGGCCATTCCAATGACGCACTAAGCGTTGGTAGCTTAGTCTTCGTTCTTCTTGAGCGCTTCGCCCAGGATGTCGCCGAGCGATGCGCCCGAGTCGGCCGAACCGTACTGCTGCACGGCCTGCTTCTCTTCGGCGATCTGGTACGCCTTGATCGAGAAGGTCGGCTTCTTGCTGCGGTCGAAGCCGGTGACCATCGCATCGATCTTCTGGCCTGCCTGGAAGCGATCCGGACGCTGCTCGTCGCGGTCGCGGCCGAGGTCCGAACGCTTGATGAAGCCGGTCGCGCCATCGTCGCCAACCTGCACTTCGAGGCCGCCATCGCGGACTTCGAGCACGGTGACGGTGACGGTTTCGCCACGACGCAGCGAACCACCGGCGGCGGCTTCGGTCGGCGCACCCTTTTCAAGCTGCTTCATGCCCAGGCTGATGCGTTCCTTGTCGACATCGACGTCGAGAACGATCGCCTTGACCTCTTCACCCTTGCGGTGAAGCGCCAGCGCGTCTTCGCCCGAGATGCCCCACGCGATGTCGGACATGTGGACCATGCCGTCCACATCGCCGTCGAGGCCGATGAACAGGCCGAACTCGGTGGCGTTCTTGACTTCGCCTTCGACTTCGCTGCCCACCGGGTGCTTCTCGGCGAACTCTTCCCACGGGTTGCGCTGGGCCTGCTTGAGGCCGAGCGAGATGCGGCGCTTTTCGGAATCGACTTCCAGCACCATGACTTCGACTTCCTGCGAGGTCGAAACGATCTTGCCCGGGTGGACGTTCTTCTTGGTCCAGCTCATTTCCGAAACGTGGACCAGGCCTTCGATGCCCGGCTCGACTTCGACGAAGGCGCCGTATTCGGTGATGTTGGTCACCTGGCCCGTCAGCTTCATGCCGACCGGGTACTTGGCGGCAACGCCATCCCACGGATCGCTTTCGAGCTGCTTCATGCCGAGGCTGATGCGCTGCGTTTCGGCATTGATGCGGATGATCTGCACGGTCACGGTCTGGCCGATCTCGATCACTTCGCTCGGGTGGTTGACCCGCTTGTAGCTCATGTCGGTGACGTGGAGCAGGCCGTCGATACCGCCCAGGTCCACGAAGGCACCGTAATCGGTGATGTTCTTGACCACACCGTCGACCACCTGACCTTCGGCCAGATCGTTGATCAGTTCGCTGCGCTGTTCGGCGCGGGTTTCTTCCAGAACCGCACGGCGCGAGACCACGATGTTGCCGCGGCGGCGATCCATCTTGAGGATCTGGAACGGTTGCGGCTGATCCATCAGCGGGGTCACGTCGCGCACGGGGCGGATGTCGACCTGCGAACCGGGCAGGAAGGCCACGGCGCCGTCGAGGTCGACAGTGAAGCCGCCTTTGACGCGGCCGAAGATGCGGCCTTCGACGCGCTTGCCTTCGCCGAATTCGCTTTCGAGGCGATCCCACGCGGCTTCGCGGCGGGCGCGGTCGCGGCTGAGCATCGCTTCGCCATCGGCATTTTCGACGCGGTCGACGAAGACTTCGACTTCGCTACCGACTTCGAGGCCGTGCTCGTCGTCGTTGCGCATGAATTCGCGCAGGTCCACGCGGCCTTCGCTCTTCAGGCCGACGTCGATCAGCGCCATGCCGTTTTCGATGGCCGTGACGGTGCCCTTGACGACGCGGCCTTCGAAACCGCCATCATCGGCATCGCCGAGTTGTTCGTTGAGAAGCGCTTCGAAATCGTCGCGCGTCGGGTTGGCTGCAGTTGCCATAGGGTACTGGTTCCTAGTTCACATTTGCTACCGGCCACCGGTTGTCCGGGGTCTTTACCCGTCTGCCTGCACACCATTGCGCGGGCCGTACGGGGCAAGAGGGCCGTGTTCCGCGCGAGGCCGAATGCCACCGCGCAGGTTCGTCGAATCCAATAGATCGCGAGAACGGCGGGCAGGTACGCGCGATCCCCCAAAAATGCAAGCAAAAGCGCGTTTTGCAGGCCAGGACATTGCCGAGCGATCTTGCTTAACATGGCCGCTCAAGACGCTCGGCATGAACCCGGCGCGGATCGTTACAGTTTCTTATCTGTTTTCAGCCACTAAGGTTCGATGACCGAAGAAGCAAAATCCTCACGGGCCGGATGCAGCGGGTGCCAGGCGCCCGAACACGCGTTCTCCATCGCGATGGCATTCCAGCCGATCGTGGACTGTGAGACAGGGGCTGTTTTCGCCTACGAAGCGCTTGTACGCGGCGAAAACGGCGAGAGTGCGCAGTGGGTGCTGTCGCAGGTAGACGAGCGAACGCGGTATGCTTTCGACCAGCAATGCCGGGTCGCCGCGATCAGGGGCGCGGTGGAGGCCGGTATCCTCGACACCGACGCCAAGCTCTCGATCAATTTCCTGCCGAACGCGGTCTATTCACCGCTGGCCTGTATCCAGCTCACGCTGAAGACGGCGCGGGAATGCGACTTCCCGACCGATCGCCTGATGTTCGAACTCACCGAAAACGAGCGGATAGAGGATACCAACCATGTCCGCAAAATAGTCGATACCTACAGGAGCATGGGCTTCAGCACAGCGATCGACGATTTCGGGGCGGGTCATTCCGGCCTCGGACTGCTGGCGAGGATCCAGACCGACTACATCAAGCTCGACATGGAACTCATCCGCGGGATCGATAGCTCTGGACCGCGTCGCATCATTGTGGAGGGCATCGCGCGCACTGCTCAGAGGCTTGGCATCACGGTGATTGCCGAAGGCATCGAGACGATCGACGAGTGGAACACGCTCCGCCTCCTCGGCATTCGCTATTGCCAGGGCTATTTCTTCGCCAAGCCGGGGTTTCGCACGATCCCCACAGTGGACCTGCCAATAGAGAGCGGGTCCGCGCGCGCCGTAGCCTGATCGCCTAGCGCGGGCCCCCTCGCGCACCCTCAACCGCTTCGATCGCGGCGGCGATCGACGCGTTCTTGTCCAGCGCGGTCGTATCGAGAACGAAGGCGTCGCTGGCAGGCTTCAGCGGGGAGTCCTTGCGGCTCGTGTCGCGCTCGTCGCGGCGTTCGATCTGGTCGCGTACCTCTGCGCGGGTCATCTCGCGTCCCTGCGACTGCATCTCGGCAAAGCGCCGGTCGGTCCGCGCGTCGAGCGAGGCGGTGACGAAGAGTTTCACGTCCGCATCGGGGCAGATCACCGTGCCGATATCCCGCCCGTCGAGCACCGCGCCGCCTGCCTGCTGTGCGAAGGCTCGCTGGCGTTCGAGCAAGGCTGAGCGCACCTCGGGGTGGATCGAGACGCGGCTGGCGAAGCCGCCGATCGCCTCGCTGCGCAGTTCCGGGTCTGATAGCAGGCTGTCCGGAAAGTCCGCCGCGGCAAGGGCGTCGTCTGGATTGTCCGGGTCGGTCCCCGCTAGCTGCACCTGCCGCCCGACCGCGCGGTAGAGCAGGCCGGTATCGAGATGGGGCAGGCCGAAATGCGCTGCGATCGCGCTGGCGATCGTCCCCTTGCCGCTGGCGGTTGGCCCGTCGACGGCGATAATCATGGCGCGTCGTGCCTTGCCAGCCATGCGCGCAGGATCGCCTCGCTCTCCATCGGGCGGTCGGTCAGGAAACCGTGCGCTGCACCGGGGACCACGCCGAATTCGGCGCCCGGGGTCATCCGCACATAGTCCTCCACCGTATCGATCCGCGCTTCGTCATACTGGCCGATCAGGAACAGCGTGCGCGAACCGTCGATTTTGGCGAGCAGCGGGACGGCGTCGTAGGTCTTCAGCGAACCCTTGGAGCGGAACTCGCTCGGCCCCCACATTTCGTTGTAGATCACCGGATTGAAGCCCTTGCCGCCGACTTCGCGGGAGTACGCACGCGCCGCCTCGCTTGCAGGTTCGCGGCGGTTGAACTGAGCGTAGAAGGCACTGGTCGCCCTGGAGCATTGCTCTTCCGAAGGCGGTGTCGCTGTTTCGCACGCGGCGATGGTCTGCTGGACGTCCTGCGGCAGCTCCTCGAGCAGGATATTAGCGTCGGCGATCCAGCGTTCGGTGTTGATGTAGGTCCCTCCGAGCACGGTCGAGGCGACATGCTGCGGGTACTTCGCGGCATATTCGAGTGCGATGGCCGACCCCCAGCTGTGGCCGACCACGTGCCAGCGTTCGATGCCGAGCGTCCGGCGGATGGTCTCCAACTCCTCGACGAACCGCTCGACGCGCCAGTTAGCGGGATCGTTCGGCCGGTCCGACTTTCCGCTGTCGAGCTGGTCGTATAGGATAACCGCGCGCTCGTCAGCCAGCCCGAGCATGGAGGCGAGCCCGTTATGCGTACCGCCGGGGCCGCCGTGGAGGAACACCACCGGCGGCGCGGCGTCGAGATCGCCGTTGACGCGCACGTATACGTTTCCGCCCTCGACCGGCACCATCAGTTCGCGATCGGGAGCAGCGTAAGGTTTCACCGCCACGGCCTGATCCGCGGCGGGAGCTACGTCTTGCGGTGAGAGCGTAGCGCAGCCCGACAGGGCGAGCGCGACAGCGGCGAGGAGGGTTCGGATCATGGCTGTTGCGCGCCTTTCTTTTCCCGGATGGCTTTGGCGATGCCCCAAATTGCTATCGCAGCCCAAAAGCCTTCGAGCATAAGGCTGGGCCAGTTGGTGTGGACCAGCAGGCTGACCGTCAGCAGCGCCGCGCCCATCAGGTTGGTACCGTGCAGAATGTAGGGGTTGGGTGCCTTGCTCGACGTCAGATAGGCATAGGCCCCGATGATGCAGGCCATCCCGACGAAGCCGACGATGCTGTAGACGTCCATTAGCACCGCTCTCCCTCTTCCCTTGCGGGGAGTTGGAGAGGGGGATGCCCGGGAGCTCTCTCGAGCGCCCCTCTCCAAGCTGCGCTGGCTCCTGCCGGAGCAAGCTTCGCTATCCTCTCCCCGCACGGGGAGAGGGGGAAGACTGGCAACGCACTCATCGCGTCACCCCGTCCAGCAACTCCATGAAGTTCGGAAAGCTGGTTGCGATCGGACTGGTGTCGTCGACCTCCACGCCTTCGCGGCTGGCGAGGCCCGCGACGGCCATGCTCATCGCGATGCGGTGGTCGAGATGCGTCTCCACCTGGGCATCGGCACTGCCGCGCAGCGGTTCGCCGCCGGTGCCGTGGATGGTCAGTCCATCCTCGTTTTCCTCTACCCGCGCGCCGATAGTCTCCAGCGCGGCGGCCATGGTGGCGAGGCGGTCGCTTTCCTTCACGCGCAGTTCTTCGAGCCCGCGTGTGACCGTGGTGCCCTGCGCCAGCGCGGCTGCGACGAACAGCACGGGGAATTCGTCGATCATGCTTGGTGCCACGGACGGGTCGACCTCTATGCCGGTCAGAGGGGCATGGCGCACGCGTAGGTCTGCAACCGGCTCTCCGCCGACTTCGCGCGCATCGACCTCCTCGATATTCGCGCCCATCTGCCGCAGCACGCCGACCAGTCCGGCACGGGTCGGGTTCATCCCGACATTGCGGATCGTCAGGTCGCTGCCCTCGACCAGCGTGGCGGCGACCATGAAGAATGCGGCGGAGGAGGGATCGCCGGGCACGACGAGGTCCCGCGGTTGCAGATCCGTCTGCCCGGTCAGGCGAATGATGCGCTCGCCCTCTTCCTCGCCCACATCGAGCTTTGCACCGAAGCCGCGCAGCATCCGTTCACTATGGTCGCGCGTGGGTACGGGCTCGATCACGGTGGTGATGCCCGGGGTGTTCAATCCTGCAAGCAGCACCGCGCTCTTCACCTGCGCGCTGGCCACGGGCAGTCGATAGGTGATCGGCACCGCCGGATGTGCGCCTTCGAGCATTAGCGGGAAGCGCCCGCCGGGGCTGGCGGTAAACTTTGCGCCCATCTCGCTCAGCGGATCAATCACGCGGCCCATCGGGCGCTTCGACAGGCTCGCATCGCCGACTAAGCTGGTGGTGATCCCGTGGCTGGCGACAAGGCCCATCAGCAAGCGTGCCGAGGTGCCGCTGTTGCCGCAGTCGATGGCGCTTTCGGGTTGCAGCAGCCCGCCAATCCCGACGCCGTTGATGCGCCATTCTCCATCGCCGAGGCGTTCGACGTCCGCTCCCATCGCGCGCATCGCGGCGGCTGTCGCCAGAACGTCCTCGCCCTCGAGCAATCCGGTGATGTGCGTCTCACCCACGGCGCAGGCCCCGAGCAGCAGCGAACGGTGGCTGATCGACTTGTCGCCCGGCACGGCAATCGTGCCGCGCAGGGGGGCGGAGGGGGCAAAGCGATGCGGGGTGGCGGTGGCATTCATGCGCGGGCGGCTTTGACACCGGCATTGGTGCATGGCAAGGCGCGCGCCATTCTTGATTCGGGGCGGCGCGGCCCCCAAGTCATCTCAAGCGAAATTCAAAAGAGGCGCGCGCGAACACGGCAGCGCCCGCAACAAGGAACTATCCGACCATGGTCAAACCCGAATGGGGCACCAAGCGTACCTGTCCCAAATGCGGCACGCGTTTCTACGATCTGGGTAACGAAGACCCGGTGACCTGCATCGAGTGCGAGAACACCTGGACGCCCGAACCGGTGCTCAAGTCGAAGCAGCCGATTCCCTTCGAGGAAGAGAAAAAGAAGAAGGACGACGAGGCCGACAGCGATCTGGCCGATGACGATCTGGAAGATATCGACGTCGACGACGACGACGATTCGCCCGATAACGAGGTCGATCTTGGCGGTGACGATGATCTTGGCGTGGCCAAGTCGAAGGGTGACGACGACGACAAGGACGACACCTGATCGACGGCAGCGATATTCCGCTTGCAAAGGGGCGCCGTGCTTTCTAAACGGCGCCTCCCATAACCGGCACGGGGCCTTAGCTCAGCTGGGAGAGCGCTACAATGGCATTGTAGAGGTCAGCGGTTCGATCCCGCTAGGCTCCACCACCGGTTTCAAGGATAGTGTTACTATCCGGATTGAGTTTCAGAAGGGGCACCGCCCCGACGCTGGCCGACGAGGTTTCGTCCGCCGGCGTTTTTCGCGTTTATTCCGGTTCTTCGCCGGAAATGGAGTGATCGAGTAGATGTTCGACGCACTGTCGGATCGCCTTGGCAATACCTTCGACCGCCTGCGCGGGCGCGGTGCCCTGCGCGAACAGGACGTGCGCGATGCGATGCGCGAAGTGCGAATCGCGCTGCTCGAAGCCGATGTCGCGCTGCCCGTCGCGCGCGACTTCATCGAGAAGGTCACCGAAAAGGCCGTTGGCGAAGCCGTCCTCAAGTCGGTCACGCCCGGCCAGCAGGTCGTCAAGATCGTCAACGACGAGCTAGTCGCGATGCTCGGCGGTTCTGAAGGCGAGGACGGCCACGTTCCGCTGACCCTCGAGGCTAAGCCGCCGGTCGTGATCATGATGGTCGGCTTGCAGGGCTCGGGTAAGACCACTTCGACCGCCAAGCTCGCCAAGCTGATCCGCGAGAAGCACGGCAAGAAGGCCATGATGGCCTCGCTCGACGTCAATCGCCCCGCCGCGCAGGAACAGCTGGCGGTGCTCGGTGAACAGGCGAACGTCGACACGCTGCCGATCATCGAGGGCCAGCAGCCGGTCGATATCGCGCGCCGCGCGCTCGAATCGGCGAAGCTGCGCAATGTCGACGTGGTGCTGCTCGATACCGCGGGCCGCCTGCACGTTGACGAAGCGCTGATGGCCGAGATGAAGGCGGTCGCCTCGGTGGCGACGCCGACCGAAGTGCTGCTGGTGGTCGACAGCCTGACCGGTCAGGACGCGGTCAACGTTGCGCAGAGCTTCAGCGACGAAGTGCCGCTGACCGGCGTGATCCTGACGCGGATGGACGGCGATGCGCGCGGCGGTGCGGCGCTCTCCATGCGCGCGGTTACCGGCAAGCCGATCAAGTTTGCCGGCGTGGGCGAAAAGCTCGACGCTCTCGAAGCCTTCCACCCGCGCCGGGTTGCCGAACGCATCCTCGGCATGGGCGATGTCGTTTCACTGGTCGAAAAGGCTGCCGAGACGATCAAGGTCGAAGAGGCCGAGGCGCTCGCCAAGCGGATGGCCAAGGGTCAGTTCGACTTGAACGATCTGCGCATGCAGCTGCAGCAGATGCAGAAGATGGGCGGGCTCGGCATGCTCGCGGGCATGATGCCCGGCATGAAGAAGGCCAAGGCCGCGATGCAGGCCAGCGGCATGGACGACAAGGTGCTGGTCCACATGGATGCGATCATGGGTTCCATGACGCCCAAGGAACGCGCCAACCCTGCGCTGCTCAACGCCAAGCGCAAGAAACGCGTCGCTGCGGGCAGCGGCACCAACGTGCAGGACGTCAACAAGGTGCTCAAGATGCACCAGGAAATGTCCCGCGCGATGAAGCAGATCAAGAAGATGGGCGGCATGAAGGGCCTCGCCGCGATGCTTGGCGGAGGCGGCGGAATGGGCGGCCTTCCCGGCATGGGCGGCGGCAAGGGCGCGCTGCCCGGCATGGATGGTCAGGGCATGGGCGATATCGACATGACCAAATTGCCCCCCGACCTTCAGAAGCTCTTACCCAAGAAATAACCGAAAACGACAGACCAAGACCTAAGGACGAACCAAAATGGCTATTGCACTCCGACTTTCCCGTGGCGGCGCCAAGAAGCGCCCCTATTACCGCATCGTCGCCGCCGACTCGCGCTATCCGCGTGACGGCCGCTATCTCGAGCAGATCGGCACCTACAACCCGTTGCTCGCCAAGGACGACGAGAAGCGCGTGCAGCTGAACGAAGACCGCGCCAAGTACTGGCTCGGCGTCGGTGCGCAGCCGAGCGACCGTGTCGCCCGCTTCCTCGATGCCGCCGGCATCCGCGAGCGTGCTGCGCGCAACAACCCGAACAAGGCCGAGCCGGGCGAAAAGGCTAAGGAACGCGCTGAAGAGCGTGCCGCCAAGGAAGCCGAAGCCGCCGAAGCGCTGAAGGCCGCCCAGGAAGCTCCGGCCGAGGAAGAGAAGACCGAAGAAGCACCGGCTGAAGAAGCTGCTTCCGAAGCGCCCGCCGAAGACGCCGGCGAAGAAAAGGCCGAAGGCTGATGCAAACCTCTCCCCTCCCGCTTGCGGGAGGGGCCGGGGGTGGGTGCATCACTCGATGACCCGCCCGGCCAGGCCCACCCCTAACCCCTCCCGCAAGCGGGAGGGGGAGGCCAAGGACAAATCGATCACTCGGCCTGAGATTGGTTTAGCCGCCGTAACCGGTGCGCACGGGGTGGCGGGCGAGGTCCGCCTCAAGCTGCTGGGCGACGGCGTCGAAGCGCTGAAAGCGCACGAGACCTTTAACGCCGCAGAGGGCGGGCGCGCGCTGACCCCCACCAAAATCCGCTCCGACAATAAGGGTGGCGCCATCGCGCGCTTTGCCGAGGTGTCCGATCGTACCGCTGCAGAAGCCTTGCGCGGCACCCTTCTGACCGTGCCGCGCGACGCGCTGCCTCCGCTCGGGGACGACGAGTTCTACCATGCGGACCTGATCGGCCTGCCGGTCGTCACCACCGATGGCACCGCAATCGGCAGGGTCGTCGAGGTGGCCAATTTCGGCGCGACCGACATTGTCGAGATCGAGCGCGAACCTTCCCCGGAAAAGGGCATGAAGACCCTGATGGTCCCCCTGATCCCCGCCGCCGTGCCCGAGTGGGACGAAAATCGCCTTGTGATTGCGCCGGAATTCGCTGACTAAAAGCGCATGTTCGCTATCGTTGGCCTGATCGTATTTCTCGCGTTTGTCCTCGCCTTGACGATCGGCATCGCGTTCTTGCTGGACATCATGGCGCCGAACAGATCCTGGAAGAGCCGGGCGGTCTGGGCCGCGCTGATTGCGGCATTCCTGCCGATGTCGCTGCCGATCATTACCATTCTGAGCGAACTAAGCTTCACATCGGAAGCCGTAGTGCCGGTGGCCGGGCTCATTATCGGTGCGCTGTTCATTGCCGCAGTGGTCTGCTTCCCGGCGGCCTATTTCTTCTCCAAGAAGCGCGCGGCTGGGCGGGAGCCGGTTTCCAAGACAGTGTTCGACTGACCGCTGAGGCTCGCCACGGCGGCGGCATCTGGTGACGAAGGTTGCCGAAGAGCGGCGCCCGGTCCGCCGCAGACTTTCGGAACATCGCGCCCACCTCGCGCACTGATCGGGCATGATGACATTCGGAAACACGACGAGCCTGCTCTGCGCGCCGCTGCTTCTGCTGGCCTGTGGGGCCCCTTCGGACGATGCTGACCAAAGCGGCGATGATGTGGCCGCCATCCCCACTGACGAGGCGGACAATCCGGCAACGGGCACGCGCCCGGCAGACGATTCGAGCATGGTGACGGTCGAAGGTCGCGTCGCAGAAGGTGTCGAATGCCTGACCCTCAAGACGCCCGATGGGGAAACCTGGGCTTTCAACGCGGGCGAGGCCGATTTCGGACCGGGCGATTATGTGCAGATCACCGGAGAAATCGCCGACACCAGTTTCTGTCAGCAGGGCAGGGGCACGCTCGTCCCGCAACGGATCGAGGCCAAGGATCCGCCAGCGCGCGATCGCGACCCTGCGCGGGCAGGTGGGCTCGCGGTTACAAGCGAGTACGTGCAGGGAAACTGGGTGGCCAAGGGGCTGGAGGCGGACTGTGCCCGTCCCGATTTCGCGGTTACGCGCAATCGCAACGGCGGGAGTATCATCGAAACCCGCATCAATGGTGCGCCCGCAACGGGCTATGTCGACGTCGGCAACACACCCGCGCTGCAATGGGACCAGGGTATCCCCACTCTCCCGATCGAGACGCGCGGGCCCGATGGGCTGGCAGTGATGCCTGCAGCGGGTGCGAAGATCGTTATGCTCGCCGGCCACCGGATCGAAGGCGACGGTGTGGTCTTCATAAAGTGCGCCGATTGAGGCTGGCCTGCATGCCCCGGCTGCCCGATAGTCGCTGGCGATGGACGCGGAGCAGACAGAACTTTGGCAGCGACTGGCCGATTACGAGATCGGCCCAGCCGATGCGGCCTTTACTTTCGCCCGGCGACTCGCGCGCGAGAACCGGTGGAGCGCCGACTATGCCGAGCGTGTGTTCGTCGAATACAAGCGGTTCTGCTGGCTGGCGTGCGAAGCGGGCCACGAGGTCACGCCGTCCGACGCGGTCGACCAGGCGTGGCACCTGCACCTGACCTATAGCCGCGACTACTGGGAACGGTTCTGTCCACATATCCTGCAAATGCCGCTACACCACGGGCCGACCGCCGGTGGCGCTGCGGAACGCACCCGATACTACGATCAATATGCGCAGACGCTTGCGAGCTACGAAGCGCATTTCGGCGAGCCGGCACTGCTCGATATCTGGCCGGATGCAAAGCGGCGCTTCACGGTCGATCCGCTCAGCGTGCGGGTCAAGCCGGCAGATGCGGTCATCCTGCCGCGTGGCCAAGCCTATGGCGTCGCCACCGCGATCGGGTTAGCCTTGGCCGCGCTGCTGCTCGCGGCGATCTGGTAGGGGAGCACGGATGAGCGATTTCGGCTTGTCGCGATACGACGCAGGGCAATTCCTCGTCATCTATTCAGCGATGATCGTGTTCTGCTGGCTGATGATGGTGATCGTCCCGCTGATTCTGCGCCCGACCGGCGAACCCGGCGTGCCGCAGACGGCGGGGCAATTTGCCGCGCTCGCGAGCGGGAAGGAGCGCTATGCCGAAGCGGTGATGGCCGGGCTGCTGGCCTCCGGACATCTTGAGCTGGAGGGCAAGACCTTCCATGTGCGCAACCGCGATCTGCCGAGAGGCGGGGCGGAGACGCGGCTGCTATCGCTTGGCGATACCTTCGGCTGGAAGACCTTCGTGCGCGCGATCGATAGCGGATACGAGGAAGATCGCGACACGTTGCGCGCGGCAGGGCTTCTCACCGGATCGGGCAAGGTGCTGAAGGCGCGGCTGCTGTCGATCATCCCAATGGTCGTGATCATCCTGTTCGGCCTCTATCGCTTCGACGAAGGCAAGGCGCTGGGCGAGCCGGTCGGCGTGCTCGGCGTGTTGATCGCGCTTGGGCTGGTCGTGATCGTTTGGCGGCTGCTCGCGGGCATTCGCCGCACGCGCGAAGGCGACCGGGCGATGCGCGATGCGCGGCAGGAGCACGTCGGGCTCAAGCGCGCACCGACCCGCGAGCAGATGGCGCTCGGCGTAGCGATTTTCGGCACCGCGGTGCTGGCAGGCACCCCGTTCGATCCGCTGCACGCGATGCGGCACGGCGGCGGTGGCGATGCGGGCTACGCCGGCGATGGCGGCGGTGATGGCGGTTCGGGCTGCGGGGGTGGTGGCTGTGGTGGGTGCGGGGGGTGAGCAACCTCGGCGTCTATTTGCGCGATCACTTCTCGTGGCCTAACTTCGAGCCTCAGCCAAATGTGCGGGTGAAGGATGGGGTAAATCGGGGGCGATGATTTTCGCCACGCATCTCGATATTCTAGCAGCAGCAGCTGGACCATCTGAGTTCTCATTTGATGGTGGCGCTGACCAATGGTGGATGGACGTCTTGGCCTCTGCCTTGACGGGCTTAGCGTTGCTGCCCTTTGCCATGATATTCGTTTGGGGCTGTCATCGGATTAACTTGAATCGCTGGCTCGTCGTGACAGCAGCGTTAGCCACTGTCTTTGCTGTGATCGCATCGAGTCTGATTGCCGAGTTTGTCGCCCCAATATTTCTCTATGTTGATCAACTGTTGCAATTCTTTGGGGTGAGTCAGTTCATGATCTATTTGTTGCCCAACCTGTTGGTGTGTTTCGTTGGGTCAATGATCCTCGCATGGTGGTTCAGGCGCCATCGAAGTGTCCGTTTCGAAGAGACATTTAAGTGACTTTCACCGCCACTGTCCTGACCCTCTACCCCGAGATGTTTCCCGGCCCGCTCGGCGTGTCGCTCGCCGGGCGCGCGCTGAAGGAGGGCGCGTGGTCGCTCGACACCGTGCAAATCCGCGACTTTGCGACCGACAAGCACCGCACGGTGGACGATACGCCTGCCGGGGGCGGGGCGGGCATGGTGCTCAAGTGCGATGTGCTGGCGGCGGCGCTGGATAGTGTGACTGATAAGCCCCTCCCCTTGCGGGGAGGGGTTGGGGAGGGGCGTGCTGCACCCGAAGCGTCGAACACCCACCCCTCAATCCCCTCTCTCAAGGGAGGGGAAGCTCGAGTCCCCATCCTCGCAATGACCCCGCGAGGCAAACCAATCACGCAGGCGCGCATTCGCGAGATTGCGGAAGGGCCGGGCGTCACGATCCTGTGCGGCCGGTTCGAGGGGTTCGACGAACGGCTGTTCGAGGCGCGGCCGGAGATCGAGGAAGTGAGCCTGGCGGACATCGTCCTGTCGGGCGGAGAAACCGCCGCCATCGCGATACTCGACGCTTGCATTCGGCTGCTTCCGGGAGTAATGGGCGCGGCTTCAAGCGGGACCGAGGAGTCGTTCGAGGACGGCCTTCTGGAATACCCGCACTACACCCGACCTCAGGAATGGGAAGGGCGCACGATCCCCGAAGTGCTGCGATCGGGGGATCATGCGAAGATCGCGGCGTGGCGAAAGCAACGCAGCGAAGAGATGACACGGTTACGCAGGCCGGATTTGTGGGAGCGTCACACTGGTGCTCCGGTCCAGTCTGCCTCTGGCGCGCAGCGAGAAACGAAGGACCAGGACCAATGAACCTGATTCAGCAGCTCGAAGCCGAAGCGATTGAAAACCTCGGCAAGGATATTCCGGACTTCCGCCCCGGCGACACCGTTCGCGTCGGCGTGAAGGTCGTCGAAGGTACGCGTGAGCGTGTCCAGAACTTCGAAGGCGTGGTGATCGCGCGTTCGAACCGCGGCATGGGTTCCAACTTCACCGTGCGCAAGATGAGCTTCGGCGAAGGCGTGGAGCGCGTTTTCCCGCTCTACTCGCCGATCGTCGACAGCCTGACCGTGGTTCGCCGCGGCGTCGTGCGTCGCGCGAAGCTCTACTACCTGCGCGGCCGCACCGGTAAGAGCGCGCGTATCGCCGAACGCCGCGACAACCGTCCCGCCAAGGGCGAAAAGACCAACGCGTAAGCGCGTCTTTTCCGATCACGAATTGCAAAAGGGCGGTCCCAACGGGCCGCCCTTTTTCGTTGCGGACTTGCCAATTTCGATCGTCGTTGCGAGGAGCATAAGCGACGAAGCAATCCAGGGCGCAAAAGTCGGACATATCGTACGATCGGACCCTGGATCGCCGCGCGACCTTTAAGGTCGCTCGCGATGACGATTGAGAGGATATCGCAAATGCGCCACCTGCTTGCTGCCGCCGCCGTTCTGGCCCTTGCAACCCCGCTCGCGGCACAGGAGAGCGATGGCATGACTGCCCAGTCGACCCAGGCTACCGACCTTTCCCTCGAACGGGTTTTCGCCAGTCCCAGCCTGAATGGGCCGAGCCCGCGCGGCGCGAAGCTTTCGCCCGATGGCCGCTATCTGACGCTGCTGCGCAACCGCGAGGACGACAAGGATCGCTACGACCTGTGGGGCTTCGACCGCGAGACCGGCGAGTGGACCATGCTGGTGGACAGCGAAAAGCTGAGTTCGGGCCGCGAACTTTCCGAAGACGAAAAAATGCAGCGTGAACGGGCGCGCGTGGGCAACCTCAAGGGCATCATCTCCTACCAGTGGAATGCCGACAGCAAGGGCGTGCTCGTCCCGCTCGATGGCGATCTCTACCTCGCGAAGCTCGATGGAACGGTCACCCAGCTGACCGATACCGAGGAAAGCGAACTCAATCCGAAGCTGAGCCAGGAAGGCGGCTACGTTTCCTTCGTCCGCGACCGGCAGCTGTGGGTCGCTCCTATCGGAGGCGATGCGCACCCGATCACTCCGAAGGAAGGCGATCTGATCCGTTGGGGCGAGGCCGAGTTCGTCGCGCAGGAAGAAATGGACCGCCTCACCGGCTACTGGTGGTCGCCCGACGACAGCCGCATCGCCGTGCAGCGGACCGATGAAAGCCCGGTCGGCGTCGTCACGCGCGCTGCGATCGGTGCGACGGGCACCAAGACCTTCGACCAGCGCTACCCCGCGGCGGGCACCGATAACGCGATTGTCGAACTGTATGTGATGGACCCCGACGGTCAGAACCGGGTCAAGGTGGATCTGGGCGACAACACCGACATTTATCTCGCGCGGGTCGACTGGGCACCCGATGGCACGCTCTACGTCCAGCGGGAAAACCGCGATCAGACCCAGCTGGACCTGCTGCGGGTCGACCCCAGGACCGGCAAGAGCAGCGTCGCGCTGAGCGAGCATGCCGCGAAGGATTCCTGGATCAACCTGTCGAACAACTACCGCTTCCTCGACGATGGATCGCTGATCTGGTGGTCGGAGCGCGATGGGTTCGGCCATCTCTACCACATTGCCTTCGATGACGACGGCAAGCCGGGCGAAACCACGAAGCTGACCAGCGGCGATTTCGTGGTCACCGATCTGGTGGGCGTCGACCAGGAAGAGGATCGCGTCTTCTTCACCGCCAATGCCGACGACGTGCTGGAAATGCAGGTCTATTCAGTTCCGATGAGCGGCGGTGAGCGCAAGCGGCTGACCGAGCTTGGCTATTCCAATGGCGCCGGGATGGACGGCAAGGGCAAGACGCTGCTGATCGGGCGTTCGGGGCAGGACCAGCCGCCGCAATCCTACCTCGCTGACGCGGACGGCAACCGACTGACTTGGGTCGAGGAAAACGCGCTCGACGCGGATCATCCCTATGCCCCGTACCTTACCAGCCATGTCGAGCCGGAATTCGGTACGGTTCAGGCAGAGGACGGGACCGAGCTGCACTGGATGATGCTCAAGCCGGAAATGGAGCCCGGCAAGCGCTACCCGGTGTTCTTCTCGCACTACGGCGGCCCCGGCCCGCAGACGGTGTCTCACGGGTGGACCGGTGCCCTGGCGCAGGCGGTCGTCGACAAGGGCTATATCTGGTTTCAGCTCGACAATCGCGGCTCAGCCAATCGCGGCGTCGCCTTCGAACAGCCGATCTACCACGCGATGGGCGGGGTCGAGGTGCGCGACCAGAAGAAGGGCGCGGAGTACCTCAAGTCGCTCGCCTTCGTCGATCCGGACAAGATCGCGATCTACGGCTGGTCCTACGGCGGGTACATGACGCTCAAGCAGTTGGAGGCCGATCCCGGGCTCTATGCAGCGGGCATCTCGGGCGCGCCGGTGACAAAGTGGGAACTCTACGACACCCACTATACCGAACGCTACATGGGCGATCCGCGCAAGGTGCCCGAAGCCTATGAGAAGGCGAGCGCGATCCCCGATGCGACCGACATTGCCGATCCGCTGCTGCTGGTACACGGCCTGGCCGACGATAACGTGGTGTTCGAGAATTCTTCCGCGCTGATCGCCACGCTCCAGGAAGGCAACGTACCCTTCGAGATGATGCTCTATCCCGGTTACACGCATCGCGTGTCGGGTGAGAACATCAGCCCGCATCTGTGGAACACGATCTTCCGCTTCCTCGAAAGCCATGGAGTGACGCCGCCCGAATAATTGCATTTCGCGCAAGCGAGCGGGGCAGTAGTTCGCTGCGTCTTCACGGGAAGCTGATTCGACCCACAATCGCTTGCGGCGCGGCGCGCTTGGCCCCATGTGGCAGTGCAGCACGCACAGGAGTGATTGATGGGTTACAAGGTCGCCGTTGTCGGCGCGACGGGGAACGTCGGGCGCGAAATGATGCAGGTTCTGGCGGAGCGCGAGTTCCCGATCGACGAGATCGTGGCGCTGGCCAGTTCGCGCAGCCAGGGCACCGAGATCGAATTCGGCGACACCGGCAAGATGCTCAAGTGCAAAAATCTCGAGCATTTCGACTTCACCGGGTGGGATATCGCGCTGTTTTCCGCAGGCGGCGCGATTGCCAAGGAATACGCGCCCAAGGCTGCCGCAGCGGGCTGCGTGGTGATAGACAATTCCTCGCACTTCAGGATGGACCCGGATGTGCCGCTGATCGTGCCCGAGGTGAACCCCGACGCGATCGACGGCTACACCGCAAAGAATATCATCGCGAATCCCAACTGCTCGACCGCGCAGCTTGTCGTCGCCTTGAAACCGCTGCACGATGCTGCCGGGATCAAGCGCGTGGTCGTGTCGACCTACCAGTCGGTCTCGGGCGCGGGCAAGGAAGGCATGGACGAGCTGTTCCAGCAGAGCCGCGCGATCTTCGTGGGCGATCCGGTGGAACCTGCCAAATTCACCAAGCAGATCGCGTTCAACGTGATCCCTCACATCGACGTCTTCCTCGACGATGGATCGACCAAGGAAGAGTGGAAGATGGTGGTCGAGACCAAGAAGATCCTCGATCCTAAGATCAAGCTGACCGCCACCTGCGTGCGTGTGCCGGTGTTCGTCGGCCACTCCGAGGCCGTCACCATCGAATTCGAGCGTGAGATCACCGCCGAACAGGCGCAGGACATCCTGCGCGAGGCGCCCGGCATCATGCTGGTCGATAAGCGCGAGGACGAAGGCTACATCACCCCGGTAGAGAGCGTGGGCGATGGCGCGACCTATATCAGCCGCGTGCGCGAGGACCCGACCGTTGAGAACGGCCTCAACCTGTGGTGCGTCTCCGACAACCTGCGCAAGGGTGCCGCGCTCAATGCCGTCCAGATCGCCGAACTGCTGGGCCGCCGCCACCTCAAGAAGGGCTAGGCGATGCTCGGCCCCGATCCCGAACAGCAGCGCCGCATGGCGGGCGAGATGGATCGCTCGATCGAGCAGATAGAGCGCGAGACGTCCGCTTTCTTCGTGCGGCTGGTGGGGCGCTGGGCGGTGCGCTGGGCGGTTGTCTTCGCGGTGATCTTCCTGCTGACGCAGAGCGTCGACTGGCTCGACTGGCTGTGGTGGATCGCGGTGCCCATCGCGGTCATCTCGCTGGCCGCTCCGCTGCTGCTGCGCCGATTCCTGACGAACCGGCTGGAGCGGGTGCGCGGGCAGATGGGCGGGATGGGAGAAACCATCGACGGTTCCTGGCATGAGGCATCGGGCGCTGCCCGCTACGATACGCCGCGCGACGCGGGCGGAGAGCCTGCCGGGGTCATCATAGACCAGCGGGCCTGCGAGACGACATCCGACGACAAAGACGACAGCTTGTGAAGCACGCGGAGCTGGGGCAGTGTCCGGGTTGGTTCCAGCTCCAGGAGAGTGACATGAAGGCGCGTTTCGGATTTGCTTTTGCTGGCGTAGCAGCTCTGGCCCTGGCGGCGTGCCAGCAGTCCGACGAGGCCTCGCAGCCACCCGAGCCTGTGACCGAAGACCAGATCGCAGCGCAGACGCCCAATGCGCCCAGCGACCGCCCGATCAACCTGATTGCAGACGGTCTCGTGATCGCCGCGCCTGAGGCAGGCGGTGATGCGACGATACTGAATTTTGGCGACAACCAGGAAAGCGTCGTGGAAGAGCTCACGATGATCTTTGGCGGCCCCCAGTTCGGCACCAACGAAGAGTGCGGAGCCGGGCCGATAGAATACGCCAACTACGACAAGTTCGTAGCGCACTTCCAGGACGACCGCTTCGTCGGGTGGATGGTCAATGGGCCGAGCGATCGGGCCAATTTCACCGGACCGGACGGGGTCAAGCTGGGCATGTCGGCGGCAGACCTGCGCAAGCTGCCGACTTTCGAGGCGTTAACGGACAGCACCCTGGGCGAGGAATTCATGATCGGCGATGGCGAACTGGCCATCTCAGGCCTGATCGAGGATAATCAGGTTTCGGTGTTGTGGGGCGGGGAAACCTGCAACTTCCGCTGAGCGAGATTAGCGCGGCCCCGCGCTTGGCGATGCCTTGCGCATGAGGAAGACCAGCGGAATGGCGGCCAGAGCCATCCACATCATCAGGTAGAAATCGTCGATATAGGCGATCATCGCGGCCTGCCGATTGACCTCCGCATCGATCATGGAAAGGACCGCTTCGCCCGCGGTCTGATAGCGATCGACCATCGAGATATCGACCGCGTTGACCGTTGCCGAGGTGACGTGGCTGCCGATATCCGAATGGGCGGTCTGGATGTTCTTGGCGAGCAACACGGTCGTCACCGAGATCCCCGCCGAGGCGCCGATAGACCGCACGAGGTTGAGCAAGCTCGACCCGTCGGTACGCAGTCGCCCGGGCAGGGTCGAGAAGGCGGTGACGTTGAGCGGGATGAATACAAGCCCCAGGCCGAGGCCCTGGACCAGTCCGGTCGTAATGAAATGCCACTCGTCTGCCGCGAGCGACCAGCCCGCCATCATCCACTGCGAATAGGCCGCGATTGCAAAGC
>Ga0098073_1000134_pt1 | contig 28278 bp, 28 predicted proteins | sample 31_taG_FD_75060 | JGI IMG/M metagenome (GOLD analysis project Ga0098073, IMG submission 75060) | Marine viral communities from the Gulf of Mexico - 31_GoM_OMZ_CsCl metaG | ecosystem: Environmental > Aquatic > Marine > Oceanic | place: Gulf of Mexico | collected 2015-07-12
CAACATCATCAATAGTAGCAATATTGGAAGGTAGCACAGTTATAGTTCTATCTTTAGAACAATCATTGCTGTTAGTTACTGATACAGAGTAGGTTCCAGGAGCATTAATCTCTATCTCATAAGTGTTTTCACCAGTTGACCAGTCAAAGGTATAGTCGTTAGGGTTTCCAGAAATTAAACCAGCATTTAATGTTATGGTTTCTGGGAATGTATTTAAACAATAAATGGTTTCATCTTCAACTTCAATATTTGGAAGTTGGTAAACAGTTAAATCAACCTCATTTATGCCATAGCAGGCATTGTCATTTTCGGCACGAACAAAAATAGTTTGAAAATAAGCAATGGTGTTCGTGTAATTTAGAGGCAAAGGATTGACTTCTAATAAGGCATCTTGAGCTGTCGCATAATAATTAAGTGTAACACCTGGTGGTGTTCCACCTAAAACAGTTGTATTAGCCTGAGATAGATCAAATTCATAAAATCCATCTTCAATACCATCATCGTCGCATGTAAAAAGAGCTGCGTCATTTACAGTTGTAGCACTAACATCTAGTGTTAATTCTGCAAGTCTCGAACATCCTGTAATATCATTTACAATTCTTACATTAATAATTTGAGGGTTTACAGTATTACTAAATGAAGAGCCATCTATTTCATTGGTATCACTTTGAGCATCAGCTAACGAAAGATAGAAATGTGTTGATAGATCTGGTGTACTCGCAGTCAATGCATCATGAGCTTCAGTTAAATTAAATAAGGTGAAACCGTCAGGATTTCCGTCATAATCACATTGAAACAATAAAGCATCAAAAACAACAGGAAGAGGATTTATAATCAAACTGAAGGCCGTTGTATCATAGCAATTCGTGTTTAATACATTCTCTATTCTCACAAAAATTTGTTGGTTATTTGGTACAGTATTGTAATAAGTTGTTGGTAGTGCATTGGCACCAGAATTAGCGTCTAATTGAGATGCATGATAAGTAATATTGTATGCTGAAGCATCTTGAGATCCAAGCACAATTGCATCTATATCCGAAAGATTAGTAGTAACTTGTCCGTTGGTGTCATCTCCATCATTATCATTATCACAAACTTCAATATTCGTAACTGCGTTTGCAGTTGGTGTGTTGAATACTTCAATATTAAATGATGTCGTGTCAAAACAATCTGACGAATCATTATTTTGAATTCTTATGTAAATCATTTGAGGATTGCTAACGGTTAGGTAAGGCATTGTTAATGCATTGACATTATTTAGAGCGTCATCTGAACTTATAAAATATTGGACATTATATGACGCAGCATTTTGCGTCCCTATTACTGTTGCATCATATAAGGCGTTAAAATCAAAACTAAAAAAACCGTCGTTATTGTCATCACAAACCTCAAGGTCTGCAACTGCATTGGCAGTAGGTAAATTATGCACAATTAAATTGAACGAATTAGTGTCATAACAATCGGTATTCTGATTGTTTTCGATTCTAACAAAAATTTCTTCTTGATTTGGTGTTAAGTTGTAGTAAGGGCTAGCAATTGGATTGGCACCTGAATCTGCATCAAGTTGTGTATGATGGTAAGTAACGTCAAATAATGTTGGGTCCTGGCCATCTAAAACTAAATTATCTAAAGCTACTAAGTTTGTTTCTACTTGGCCATTTTGTTGATTTCCATCTGCATTATCATCACAAACTTCAATGTCATTTAAAGGTGCAGCTGTTGGAGTATTGAACACTTCAATAAAAAAGGAAGTTGTATCAAAACATCCATTATAATCTATATTTTGAATTCTAGCAAAAATTTCTTGAGGATTACTAATGTTTATATAAGGGCTAATAATTTCATTTATATTATTATCAGCATCAGCTTGGGATTCAAAATATTTGACTTCAAAAACTAATGGGTCTTGAGCTCCCAAAACTTCAGCATCTTTTGTTGTAAAATCAAACGACCATAAACCATCATTATCATCATCACAAATATTAATATCTGCAACTGAGTTTGCTACAGGCACCTCAAAATAAGTCACTAAAGCTTCACCATCAAACGTTTCACAAGCGCCATTATTGAATTCAATGTGCAAGGTGTAAAGTCCTGGATCTGAAACCACTAAATCAAAATCTGATTCAGCAAGCAAAACACTATCTTTCATCCAAGTGTAAACAGCTCCCGGAAAATCTTGATAACCTAAGGTATACGTTTCACCAATACATAAAGATAATTCAGTAGAACTTACGCCATTTTGAATGATGTCAATCTGATCGTTAAAAAACGAAACAATAAAAGGCGGTAAACCTTGTGTGGAAACATTAGGTGATAGATCTACAGCATTGTGAATATAATTCGCCGCCGCACCAAGTGCATTCGGATTATCTATTACACCTAAAAATGGTAACCCAATGACGTAATTAGCACTCAATGCTCTATAAATTTTACCATCTGGTCCTAATTGCAATGAACCTCTATATAATTGACGTTGATCTAAAACAAATTGAGAGGCTTGAATATCAGCGGCTTCTAAATCAAATTGCGTTAATATAGATTCATGCAAATTAGCTGGATCATTGGCACCTTGGTTATTAGACGAATGCACATATAAGCGTTTGCTGTTTTGAGAAAATTCAACACCATAAGCAAAACGGGAAAACCCATTTATAGTTAATACTTGTCTGTTTGATACCATACCAGATGAGGGATCAAAATCAAACAAGTAAAGACCACCTTGCATATTCGCGGAAACAAATTTTGATCCGTCAGGTGACACCTTAATTTGCCCTCTTGGGTCATCAAATCCAGCTACAATGTTAGGAGCAAAAGTTGAAACGACCGAACTAGGATTGACTCCGGTTGTCGAAACTTCAAAGGCATGATAGGATGTAAATATTCCTGAATTTCCGTCTGCAGTAGAAAAGGTAATGACCCAAATGGATTGAGTTGCGCAATCTTTAAGTACTGCTGTAATTTTTTCAGAGCAGTTTTGTAATAAATTTATGTTTTTAGATGTTACATCGCCTAACCCTCCATCAAGAGTCATGTCGACTGTTGAATAATTAAATCCAAAATCAGGATCAGCTGGATTTATACTTGTATCGACAGTGAAAATATAGTAAATATTCGGGTCTGCAGGTTTCGGAACTACTAAAGCAGATTGCGTGCTTGATGAATCTCCGAACAAGCCGGTTCCATTTGGCATGAGTTGGTGATTTCTGTTGTATACTAAAGTTCCATCTGTATAAAACAACAAATTACCACTAGTGTCAGAAATACTTGTGCAGCCTTCTAGAGTACTTAATTGTCCTCCATCTATAGATCCAATCAAGTTTCCTGTATTATCAAACTGAATACCTGCATTCTGGCCAAAATACCAGTTTGCAGCTTCGTTTTGAGCTGATAAATTAACCCAAAGTATGAGGGAAACTATGAGGAGAATCTTTTTCATTTACAAGCAATGTAGCTTATAAATATATCATAAATCTCGCTTTTTTAATAATCTGTACGATAAAAAGACAAAAATTGCAGTCCAACCCAGTACAATTACAAGTTCGTACCAATGCAATGCATAATCGTATGCAATCTCAGTTTTGTCTGGAAATTTTGACATTACAATACGTTGAACAGGTTGTTTTATCAGATTGTACATAGATTTTAATGGGAAAAAGTTTTGAATCTTTTCGGCAAGCTCATAGCTGCCTTTCCAAGTTATTAGTCCAAAAATTATCCATTCTAAAATATAGTCTACAAATAGAAACGCCAAAGCAAATGCTGAACGTTTTGCCAACATTCCTAAAAATAAACAGAAAGAAAAGAATCCAACCAATTTTAAAAAGTATCCAAGAAGATATTCTGTTTCCCTGAAAATGATGTTTATTTCAGTATAACTTGAATAGTATAAGCCTATAAGTAGCGATATTAAAAAAAGTAAAATGGTTGCAACTAAAGAGAAGAACACAATAGTATAGAACTTTGAAAGGATAAACTCTTTTTTGCTTAAGCCATCTATAAGGTTCTGCTTTATGGTTTTGTTACTGTATTCATTGCCAATCATACTCACTACCACAATGGCAAAGAAAAACTTGAATTGCGAGGCAAAAAATGTCGTAATATGCCAAATGATTGGGAAATTATAAATACCTAATTCGCCAAGTTCTAAGGTAAAAAATCCAAAGAAATTTATTTTTATGGATGATAAAATTAGAACTGTAAAAGGTAATACAAAAGATATAAATATGAGTACTTTACTCGTTCTGTTGAGTAAAAGTTTTTGTAATTCTAGTTGTAAAAGACGCAGCATTTTTGATTGATTTTAGTTAGTTATTGTCTGTTAATTGCAAGAATTGTTCTTCTAAACTTTCCTTACGTTTTACAAGATGTGAAAGCGTAATGCCTTTTTCAAACATGAGCTGGTTAAAGGCGGCAGCTTCCATTGGGTCGTTTAAAAATGCTGTTATCAAACCTTCTGCCACTTTAACCTTTCCAAAAGTATCATCCTTTTCAAGGATACTTAAAAGTTCGTCTTTTTTGTCGGTTTTTAATTCAAAAAAGCCGTGACTAGAAATCATTTCATCAACGCGACCAGAATATAATTTTACACCTTTTCTTAAAACAACAACGTGAGTACATACTTTTTCAACTTCGTCTAAAAGGTGAGAGGCTAAAAGTATGGTTGTGCCTTGGTTGGCTATATCTTTAATGATTTGTCTAATTTGATGAATTCCCTGAGGATCCAAACCATTGGTTGGTTCGTCAAGAATTAATATCATTGGATCGTTCAATAAGGCAGAAGCAATAGCCAATCGTTGTTTCATTCCTAATGAATAGGTTTTAAACTTGCTGTTCTTTCTATCTGTTAATCCTACGATTTCTAGTTTTTCATCTATTTTTTTGAGATCAACCCCTTTTATTTTACATACTAATTTCAGGTTATCATAACCAGACATGTATGGATAAAAGTTTGGGTTTTCAATGATAGCGCCAACTTTTTTAAGCGCATCATGCGTGGTGATACTACCATCAAACCACTTAAAATCTCCTGAAGTTTTATTTACAACGTTTAAAACAATACCTAAAGTGGTAGATTTTCCACTACCATTTGGGCCGAGTATTCCGTAAACATTGCCTTTGTTTATTGTAAATGAGAGGTCACTTACAGCTGTTAGATAACCAAACTTTTTTGTAAGGTTACTGATGGTTAAAATTGGTTCCAAATTATTAATTTGATTGATTAGTTATAAAAGTAAGACGAAAGCCTCGGTTTTTTGTTACAGATAAAATTAATTGTTTTAAATTCGAATAAGTCAAAATACCATGGACGATTTAAAAATTTCTAAAAAAAAACCCTCATATCCAGTTTCAGATAAGCTTAATACTTACTTATCTGAATATAATAGAAATATTAGGATTCCTATTTTTTATGATGACTTACTACGCTTTCAAGGATCGGTTGTTGTGTATGATAAAAATGACGAAGATACACTGTGGATTCGGGTTTACTATAGCCAATTTGAACGTGAGGAAATCGATCTAAGCCTTAAAAAAGTATATACTATTTTACATTCTGATGGTAACCAAAGAACCATTCCTTTTTTAAGTGTTGATGCGATTGATTATTGCACCTTTGGAAATTCAAAACCGTTTCGCATAAAAATCAGAAACATTTTAAATGATAACTACACGTATTTTTATGTCAAAAAAGCAGATGCTTCTCGTATTTATGGCTTGGAATTAGAGCATATGTTGTCTCCTTATAATCTCAACTTTTTGGTGTATAAAGACACGTTAATCGAAGAGCATATTGCAGGAATTCCTGGTGATGAGTTTATAAAAACCATGTTGCCCAATTGCAGTAGTACCGAAAAATCACAAATTGCAAAAGAGTTTGTGAAATTTAATGAGCGTTGTATGATTAGACTTCTAGGTGATATGCGTTCATACAATTATGTGATTGTGCCAACTCACGATTTTGACCATGTAGTTTATAAAATTAGAGCTATTGATTTTGATCAGCAATCTTTTGAAGGAAAATTTAACATTTACAGACCTCAATTTTTTAAGGAGAATTATGAAATGGTAAAAATGGTTTCAGAACGTTTTCAAAAGGAGTCAATCGATCAATACAAAATTGAAGAGCGCTCAATTGTAGCCAAACGAATGATCAGTTATCACGATAGAATTGGAGAATTATTGGATTGTATGGTCGATGATACCATTTCTAAAAAAGAACATATTGATTTACTGAAATCAAAAATTTACGAGTATACCAACGACATGAAGTTTATAAAAAGTAAAAATATGGGAGAGGTCTTAAAAAACGCCTTAGATTATGTGAAGCGTAATTACCAAGATGTAAGCACTCACAATTTTTAGAACTGTTTAATTCCAGTTTTCGTCAAAATCTAAATCTTCATAACCATCAAGGTCAATTTCATCGTTGTATTCATCAAAATCGTCATCCGCTTCAGTACTGAATTCTTTTACAGGTGCTTCTGTAGGGATTTGACCATGTACAAACAAAAGATTTGGATAATCTGCACCTTCGGCTTCATCAACAATTTCACCTAACTCAACTAAAAACGTCCACATGCTTAAAAAGTCATAGACATAAATTAGTTTGGTGTTGTCTTCGTTAGTAACAGACTCAATGGTCGTTTCATGCATTAATCTTACCGATTCAAGGCTGTCGCTTACATCAAAAAGTGAAATTTCTTCACCCTGATTCCAGTCGTTATCACTTAAATAAAAGGATGCCATTTCAGATCCATCAAAGCCAAACGATTGTGTTATGGCATTATGCAGATCTTCAAGTGTATCTGTATTTCTGATTTCAATATCTCTAAAAATATCGTCTTCAGTATCATTATCAAGGATGATTCTAAATCTGTAAATCATGAAACTAAATTAGGTTACAAAGGTAAGTTTTTTTTAAATTATTTACTGAATCTATGGAGCGTAAATGTCATGATTGACAATAAAACAAATGCACCAACTTGATGCGCTACACCTAACCAAACTGGAACTTGTAAAATTATAGTCAACACACCTAATAAAAACTGTACACCAACCATAATTAATAATAAATTTACGCCTCTCTGCTGATAGTTTGTTAAGCTTAATTTTTTAGACTTATACCAAATGATAAAAATGGCAGCTACAACAAAATAAGCCAAAATTCGGTGTACAAACTGCACGCCACTCTTGCCTTCAATAAAGTTTTTATATAATGGATTCTGTTCAATATAAACCGTTTCATGCATAAATTTACCTTCATTCATCATTGGCCAATGATTATGTATAAATCCAGCATCTAAACCAGCTACAAAAGCACCATAAATAATTTGTAATAAGAGAAGACCTAAACCAAATCGGACTAAATTCCTGAAGCTTTTATTGATTTCTTTTTGCTTTGGAAACATTAAATCTAATGCAACCCAAAAAGTGTATGCAAAGGTAATGAATGCAGTCGTCAAATGAGCTGCCAACCTATAGTGACTTACGTCTGGATTATTAACCAATCCGCTTTTTACCATGTACCAACCTAAAAATCCTTGAAAACCACCTAAAGTCAAAAGGATAATTGATTTTTTAATGGTTGGTTTAGAAAGTTGTTTTCTAATTAGGAAATACAGAAACGGAATAATGAAAACCAAACCAATAAAACGACCAATAACTCGATGCAGCCATTCCCAGAAATAGATGTCTTTAAAATCTTCCAATCCGAAATGATTGTTGAGTTTTTGATATTCTGGATATTGTTTATAAAGTTCAAAAGCTTCATTCCATTCGGTTTCATTCATAGGTGGAATGGTTCCAGAAATGAGCTTATAATTTGAAATAGAAAGTCCAGAATGTGTTAATCTGGTAATACCACCAACAACAACCATAATAAATATGAGAATACAGCCAGTAAGTAGCCAATAAATGACAGTTTTGTTATCTTTTTTCATGAATTTTTAATCCAAGTTTTTTTCCAGTTTTCAACATCAATTCGTAAGCAGCTTCATACTCATTTGGTATGTCGCCTTCTAAAATAGCTTCCTTAATGGTTTCTTTTATTTGACCAATTTCTCGAGAAGGTTTTAGATTAAAAGTTTTTATAATGTCTTCTCCACTAATTGGAGGTTGAAAGTTACGAATATGATCACGTTCTTCAACCTCAACAATTTTGTCTCTGACAATTTTAAAATTGTTATGATATTTTTCAAATTTTTTAAGGTTTTTGGTTGTGATGTCGGCTTCACAAAGTGTCATTAAATCGTCAACATAATCACCAGCGTCAAAAACCAAACGTCTTACTGCAGAATCAGTGACTTCATCCTGTGCCAATACAATTGGTCGTGAACTTAAAAACACCAATTTCTGAACATATTTCATTTTATCATTAAGTGGCATTTTTAACCTTTTGAATAAATGATAAACCATTTTTGAACCTTCAAATTCATGTGTGTGGAAGGTCCAACCAACCTTTTTGCTGAATTTTTTTGTTGGTGCTTTTCCAATGTCATGCAGCAAAGCTGCCCAACGCAACCATACGTTATCTGTATGTTCTGAAATATTATCAACTACTTCTAAGGTGTGGTAGAAATTGTCTTTATGTTTCTGACCTTCAACTTCATCAATCCCTTTTAAGGCAGTAAGTTCAGGTAAAAAATGTTTGAGTAATCCTGTTTTTTCTAATAATAAAAACCCTTTGGAAGGTGTTTTGCTTTCAAGAATTTTATTCAATTCTACAACGATACGCTCATTAGTAATAATCTTGATTCGCTCATTGTTTTTTAAAATGGCATCTAAGGATTGTTTTTCAATTTCAAAATTGAGTTGCGTAGCAAAACGTATGGCTCGCATCATTCGTAAGGGATCATCACTATATGTAATGTCTGGGTTTAAAGGTGTACGAATAATTTTATATTCTAAATCTTTGACACCATCAAAAGGGTCTAGTAAATCACCAAAATTAGATGCTGACAAGGATAGTGCTAAAGCATTAATGGTGAAATCTCGTCGGTTTTGGTCGTCTTCTAAAGTACCATCTTCAACAACAGGATTTCTACTATTTTCATTATAGCTTTCTTTTCTGGCACCAACAAATTCAATTTCTAAATCTTCAAATTGCAACATAGCAGTGCCATAAGTTTTAAAAATCTGAACTTTAGGTTGGTTGGGAAGTTTTTTAGAAACAGCTTTCGCAAGTTCAATTCCGCTTCCAATAGCAACAATATCGATGTCTTTGTGAGAACCACGATCCAGCAAATAATCACGTACAAAACCACCAATAACAAAAGCATCAAGATTTAAATCCTTTGCGACTTCTGAAATCACTTTAAAGATTGTATGGTTTAATGCGTTTTTGTAATTCATACTTTGCTGCGAAAACAAATTAAGTTAAGGTCTTATAACTCTGACTTTACCATCATTACTTAATTTAATTATGGATGAAGCCTTAGTGCAAATTTTTTTGCGTTGCAAATTTACGACATAGTCCACACCTTTTAAAATGTCTTCGTGTATTTCTTTAAAGGATTTTGGCGTAGGCTGACCACTAATATTAGCTGATGTTGATACAATGGCGCCATTAAATTTTCTGACCAATTGAAAACAAAATTCATGATCAGGAATTCTAATGGCTATGGTATTATCTTCAGCAATTAAATTTTGTGCTAGATTTTGAGGGTTGTCGTAAATAATAGTAATCGGATTATCTTCAATATCCATGATATCAAAGGCAGCATCAGGAATGTCTTTAATGTATTTTTTTAGCATTCGATCATCTGCTACCAAACAAATTAAAGCCTTACTATCACTACGTTGCTTCAATTTGAATATTTTTTTTACGGCATCTTCATTAGTGGCATCACATCCTATTCCCCAAACTGTATCTGTAGGATAGAGGATTAGACCACCTTGCTTTAAGACTTTTAATGCGTTGTTAATTTCTTGGTGCATTGTAATTTGATTAAGAATTTACTTGGTCTAGATAACTATTAATTGCATTTGCAGTTCGTTGTGAGGCGGTTGAGCCTTCTTCAAAATAAAAATTTTCATTAGTTATATTGTTTTGAATGTCTTTATAACTAGAAAAACTTGATATAGCATTATTTAAATCATGATCTAAATTGCTAATATCATTGATGACTGCGCCACAATTCCAGAATCTAAAGGCGTAATTATTTTGATAATCCACCTGTTTTGGATTTAAAAACAGACAAGGTCTTGGAATTATAATAAATTCATAAACTTGACTCGAAATATCTCCGAGATAAATATCAGATATTTTTAAATAAGACATATCGACGCTTTTATGGCTTCCAAGGTCGATATGAATGTTTTTGGTATTGAAATATTTTTTCGAAATAACTTCTGAACTTCTGTTTCCTCTTGATTTGAAGGTGTGAATATGAGGTGCAAAAACTAGATTGAATTGTATGTTTTTGTAAAAAAACTCAAGAATATCGAGCCCAATTAAATCCCAAGACGATAGCTCGTTTGAGAAATGTGGATTATAAAGTACTATGGGGTTATTATTATCAAATAAATTTGTTGTTTCCTTTTTATAGTTCGTAATATCTATTTTGGGATATCCAACGACATTATAATTTTTGCCCAATAAGTTAAGGTCTTTAAATTGTTTTTCGTGATAACTCCCAAAAAGTATTTGTAAATCAAAATCAAGTATTTCTTTTTTATAGCTGTGCTGACGTCCAACAGCACCATGAGGTAGTTTTATTAATTTTGGAAAACCTTGATCATTGCGCTTATTTAAAATATACTCGTGATTGTAATCTGTAAAAACGATTGCATCGAAGTTATGAAGTAAATGCTTCCAATTTTTCTTAATCCAGAATCCTTTTCTTGGTAACTCTTTTTTCTTAAGCTTGTCGGTTAATGCTCGAAAAACTTTAGTACTTAATTGTTCTACTTTTAGATCTTTGGCTTTGAGTGTTTTAATGGTGTTGTATAGAAATTCATGCTCCCCTTTATAAGTAACTATACTAACATCATTAGTTTTTGAAAGCTCGACTGCAGGCCCTATAAAATGATAAATATGATGTAGGTCATCTAGAAAATAAAATGCTATTTTATGTCTTTTGTTCATAACGTAATAAGGCCTAAAATAAAAAAGAAAGGCTGAGCAAATTAGTTTAAATATTGATCAATACCTTTTTCGACATAAGTTAGTTTTTTGCGCTCAGTTTCATTTTCTATTTCTTCATTGATATGAAATAAGCTTTTGTCTTGTTCTTTATGATAAATGTGATAAGCAATAGCTTTGTGTTTTAATCGCTTTCCTTGAACACCTATATTAATGAGGCGCTGTATCATTTCACTGTCATCAATTCCCCAACCAACCAGGTTTTCATTGAAGCCATTTACTTTAATAAAATCAGTTTTCCAGAATGACATATTACAACCTCTTAATTTAGATGATCTTTTATTTTCTTTACCATAAAAATTGGAGATGAAAGGAATACGCATTGTTCTTGCCCTTTTTTTAATTCCTTTTGAAAACACATTGAAATGAATCGTTTTATACTTAAAAATATGTTCAAGTATAGATTTTTGAATATTAACTCGACTTCCATATAAAAACACATTATTTTCAGCAGATGAAAGATGGTCTTTAATAAAATCTTTATGCATAATAATATCACCGTCAATCTCAACAATATAATCAGACTTAGCTTTTGCTATCGCTTTGTTCATAATTGCAGGCTTTTGGTTTTTATTATCCTCATGCCAAACATGATGCAATGGAACAGGAAAATCCTTTTGCATTTTCTTTATTAATAGCTCTGTTTCCTTTTTAGAGCCATCATCAGCCACAATCACTTCATCAGGTAAATGAGATTGCACTTTTACACTTAAAAGTAAAAGTTCCAAAGCTTCTGGCCAATTGTATGTTGGAGTAACCAAAGTGCAGGTTGGAAAAACGTTTTTCATTTGGTAAATTTAATTAAAACAAATTTAGACTAACTTTTATTTATGGTTTAAATCCAAATGTTTAAAAAGTTGCGGAGTTACTCAATATTTCTGTACATGGTCCATAAATACAAATAACGCTTAAACACTGCAAAGGCACTTGTGTAAGCTAAAATAAATCCTTCTTTACCATCCAAAACACCAAGTCTAATGAAGTATTGATGCCAAAAGCGATAACAAGGTCTCATTAAAAAATGATATAAATTTGGCCTTAGATTTTTAGTGTATAAGGTCTTAGCTTGTAATTGACTGTACTGCGTTAATTTGTTATTGTAGTGGTCAAAACCTTTATATGAAAAATGATCACTTCTATGTTTTAAGGTTTTAATATTACCATCAACCTCTAAAGTTTCATGCACTAAATTACTGCTGTATTGAGCGTTACTTTTTTTAAAAATTCTGACGACCGCATCGTTTTGAAAGCCACTGTATTTGATGCGTTTTCCCATAAAATGAAAATTCCGGTTTACTTTAAATGCCTCAAAAGTTCCAGGATTGGCAATGGAAGATTTTATTTCGGATGCCAATTCAGGAGAAATTGTTTCATCTAAATCAAAAAACACAATCCAATCATGTTTGGCTTGTTGCAAAGCAAAGTTTTTTTGGTTGGAGAAATTATCAAATTCTCTAACCAAAACTGTTGCGCCAAGAGACTTGGCAAGCTCAACGGTTTTGTCAGTGCTATTAGAATCTACAATGATAATTTCATCAGCAAATGATAAACTCTCTATGAATTTTTCAATATTTGATTCTTCATTGTAAGATATGGCTAAGGCACTTATCATTTATCGTTGTAAAATTATGTAGATTTGTCAGCAAAAGTAGTGAAACAATCTCAAATTTGTTTTGGTAACTTATTAGATTCAAACTGCAATGGCTCGCTTACCCGTTTTAATGTATCATAATGTGGCACAGACTGAAAGTGATGGGCTCACGATATCTGAAAAAAATCTAGATGCTCAGTTTAAATATTTGAGTGAAAATGGCTATGAAACGTTTCATTTTTCAGAGCTTGAAGGGTTAAAGCAGTCTAACAGTTTGCCCAAAAAATCTGTAATCATCACCTTTGACGATGTGTATGTGAGTCAGGTAAAATGGGCTTATCCTTTACTTAAAAAATACAATCTCAAAGCTAGTTTTTTTATCCCATTTGCTTATGTTGGTGGTGTGGATGATTGGAACACAGCCAAAGAACCCATCATGTCTTTGGACCAATTAAAATCCTTAGATTCAAGTATTATAGAATTAGGTTTACATTCCTACGCGCACAAAAATTATACAAAATTAACACCAAACGAGGTTCAAGAGGATTTTAATCTGTGTCGTGAGTTTGTCAATGCTAATCAATTAAATGTTCAGAACATATTGGCTTATCCTTACGGAAAGTTTCCTAAAAACAATCCTGGCAAAACGTTGTTTTTCAAGATATTGAAAGCGAATAATATCGCTTATGCTCTAAGAATTGGCAATAGAGTTAACAGCTTTCCTTTAAAACATCCTTATGAGGTGCAACGTATAGACATTAAAGGTGAAGATTCCTTTTTAAAATTTAAGTTGAAGTTACGCCTAGGAAAATTAAAATTATTTTAAGCTTTTTTGAAGTAATATCAGTTTAGCATATCTGGAAAATACACCATAAGCATTTATACCTGCAACAGCCAAGCCTGGAATACCATCTCTAAAACCTCCGCGCAATATATAGCTACTAAAAAAACGATAAAATGGCTTAAAGGCTAAATGAAAATAGGTTGCTTTTTTTCCTTTGTTCAATAATTGTTCAGCCTGAAACCAAGCATAACTGTCTTTTTTATTAATATAATGCTGTAACCCTTTATAGGTATAATGTAATACAGGAGAATCTAACTTTCCAATGGATCCATTAACAACTAATTTTTCATGGACACTGCCTTCAAAATGGCATTCAGTTCTCACTACTAAGCGTGTCACAAAATTATAATGGTGATATAAAAAACGGTTCATAAAAAAATGAGGAAATTTTAGCTTAAAGCCATTGTGCTTTCCAGAATTCATAGCATCAATTATCTGAACTTGTAATTGAAAAGGAATACGCTCATCAGCATCAACAAACAAAACCCAATCACAGTTAGCAAATTGCAAAGCGTGGTTTTTTTGGTTTGAAAAATTATCGAATTTTCGTTGTAGAATCTTACAATTGTATTTGTTCGCAATATCAACGGTTTTGTCAGTGCTAAAAGAGTCAACTAAAATAATCTCATCAGCAAACTGCACAGACTTCAATGCTCTTTCAATATAAGCTTCTTCATTATAAGTTGGAATAATAACCGAAAGTGTTTGCATGTTGCAAACTTAATAAAAATAGGATTGGTTTTTTCAATTGGTATTGAAAACATAAATATTGCTCAAAACTGATATTATATACTTAAATTTGCAGCATCAATTTTTATGATAAACTTAAAAGCATGAACACATTAGCGGTTACAGTTATTGTGAGTACTTACAACTCAGAAGAATGGCTAAGAAAAGTACTTGAAGGATATAAATATCAAACTTATGAGAATTATGAAGTGTTGGTAGCAGATGATGGCTCTAGAGAAACAACCAAAGAATTAATCGATGAGTTTAAAAAAGATTATCCAGTAACTTTAAGACACATTTGGCACGAAGACAAAGGTTACAGACGTCAGCGTATTTTAAATAAAGCCATATTAGATGCAAAAAACGATTATATTTTGTTCACAGATGGCGACTGTATACCACGAAAGGATTTTGTTGAGGTTCATGTAAAATTTGCTGAAAAGGGTTATTTCTTATCAGGTGGTTATTGTAAACTCCCAATGAAGACTAGCGAAGCCATTACAGCCGAAGATATTAAAAATGAAAATTGTTTCGATGTGTCTTGGTTAAAACAACATGACGCCTTAGGAAAAAAACAACAATTAAAACTGAAAGCTGGTGAGACTTTAGCCAATGTTTTAGACGTAGTAACACCTACTGGAGCTACATTTAATAATTGTAATTCATCGGCTTGGAAAGACGATTTAATTGCTATTAACGGTTATGACGAGCGCATGCAATATGGAGGTCCAGATAGAGAATTAGGTGAACGATTAATTAACTACGGAATCAAAACAAAACAAATACGCTACAAAGCGATATGTTTGCATTTAGACCACGCTCGAGGATATAAAACAAAAGAGTCTTTAGATCGTAATCTAAAAATACGTAAAGATGTTAAAGCCAATAACACCAAATGGACAGATTTTGGCATTGTACAAGATTAATTTATGAACTCGGAAGTTTCTGTAATAATTAGCACTTACAATCAGCCAGAATGGTTGAAAAAAGTACTGATTGGTTACCAACAGCAAACGTTTAATAATTTTGAAATCATTATTGCTGACGATGGTTCTACCGAAGAAACCAAAGCAATAATTGAGCAATTAAGTGATAATTCAAACTTTACCATCAAGCATGTTTGGCAAGAAGATGAAGGTTTTAGAAAAACTAGAATTCTCAACAAAGCCATAAAAAAATCAAAAGCTTCGTATTTGATTTTTACTGATGGTGATTGTATACCAAGAGCCGATTTTGTAGAAACTCATTTAAAATTAAAGAAGGAAAACAGTTTTTTATCAGGTGGTTATTTCAAGTTGCCTTTATACATTTCTGAAACAATCTCAAAAGATGACATCGAGTCACAACGTTGTTTTAATAAAGATTGGCTTTTGGAGCAAGGCTTAAAAAAAAGTTTCAAGATTAATAAACTTACAGTATCAGGCTTTAAAGAACAATTTTTAAACACCATGACTCCAACCAAAGCTACTTTTGATGGTATGAATGTCTCTGTTTGGAAACAAGATGTTGTTGAGGTGAATGGTTTTGATGAACGTATGGCTTATGGAGGCGAAGACAGAGAGCTAGGTGAACGATTAATGAATCTTGGAATTAAGCCCATTCAAATACGTTATAGTGCTATCTGTTTACATTTAGACCATGAACGCTCTTATGTGAATGAAGCTGATTTAAACAATAATAAAGCGATTAGGAAAGCTACTAAAAAGCATAAATGTATTTGGACGGATTTTGGGTTGATTCAAAATAGCTAACTCTTCTTGTATACACCTATCTTCCAATAGGTTTTTGCTTCAGAAGTGGTTACCGTTTTAAAATCTATTTGTTGTAATGCTTCAATTTTAAAATACTCCCAAGAACCTGCACCTTCTCTATAGATGGAGTTAATGATAATACCATTTTCGGTTAAAGCATTTATCATAATTTGTAATACATTGGCTTTTTCAGAATCATGAACATAATAAAAGGCTTCGTTAAAAACAATGACATCATATTTTTGTTCTGGTTTGAAATAATGTAAATCGGCCACTTTAAAAACAGCCTTGTCAAGTTTTTTTTCGTTTGCTTGCTTAATGGATTCTGAAGAAAAATCCATACCAACAAATTTACTATAAGCCTCATTTTTCATACGTTCACATAAAATGCCTTCACCACAACCTAAGTCTAAAACAGAAGGCTCGCCATTGCCATGTTTGTTTATAAAATCGATAATGGTTTCGTAACGACCACGCTCTTTATCTCCTCTCAGATTTTTCCATCGACCACTTTTGTATTGTCTATTCCAGCGTTGTTTGCGTCTCCAGTTATGAAATTTATCAATAATGTTCATGGTCTTTAAGATTTAATGTGATGCTTTAAAAAAGCATCTAATTTTTTAATAATCATTTCTGGAGTCAATTCGCGATAAAGCTGGGTCGGATCTTTTTCAATGGCTTTTCGCTCTTCTCTTGTAGTGCTATCAAAAAGTTCTGGTTTTTCTTCTAGTAGGTGAATGGATTCATGCATAGCTCCATCTTCAAAACTGGCCCAGTGGTCTTTTAAAATGTATGGCGAATAAATAGTAAATGTTGCCTTGTTTAAGGCTTTTGCCATGTGTACACTGCCACCTTCGTTGGCTACTAGAATATCACACTTATTCATCAATGTTATAAAACCTCGAACGGAATCCTCATAAATATCTAAGTGAATTTGATCTTTGTCTTTGCATTGTTCAAAAATCTTTAAAGCTTCAGTTTTTTGATAAGGAGCATAGTTAAAGAGTATATTCGCTTTATAGGTTGTAGTGATGTGATTTACCACTTCGGCTACATAATCATAAGGCATCGATTTTTGAGGAGTGCTTCCTAAAACACCAAGCATAATCACAGGACTCTTTAAATGCTCAATTTTGTTGTATTGCTTTTCTTCATCAGTTAAAAACAACTTCGGAATGTAATCTGCATTTTTAAAAGGAAACACAGCATTGATAATATTCACTCTGTCTTCAATGGCTTTTCCGCAAGACATAGAACTTTTATCTAAAAAGTTAACTGGATGAGTATAAAAAGGTAGTTTGAGGGTTTTATGTTTTCTTTTAAATCCTATTCTGTATTCAGCTCCAGAAAACAAAGACATAATTCGGCTTTGAAACTTGGAATAGGCATCAAAAATAATGTTGTAATTAGTTTTTCTAATAGCTAGAGATTGCTTGAGTAAGTTGATAGGTTGCTTTAACTCTTTATCCTTAACCTTTATAATCTTGTCAATATTCGGATTGTTTTCCAGAACAGCACCTGCATAGTCGTAGACAAAAAAATGAACTTCACTTTCAGGAAACACAGTTTTGATATTGTTAGCAATAATTGAGCTTAGCAAGACATCACCAATACGTTTGTTTTGAATAATGAGGATTTTTTTCATCAACTATTTTGTGGTAAAAAGGTATATTACCGCAAATTATTGTTTTTTCTGCTTTTATTAAAATTTCATTTGGTATATCTTTGAATACTATGAGTAAGCCAAAACAGGTTGTTTGTATTCACCCTAATTACAAGCATTTAACTTCTGAAATTGTAAACAAAATTAACCAGATTCATGGTGATGATGATCATGTTTTTAATAATGGGAGAAATTTAATAGCCAAAGTTGAGGTTCATAATGAGAAGCTTTCCATCAAATCATTTAAAGTTCCCAATGTTTTTAATGCATTGGTGTATAAATATTTTAGAAAGTCTAAAGCCAAGCGTTCTTATGAATTTGCCAATAAGCTTTTAGAAGTAGATATTTTAACACCTTTCCCAGTGGCATACATTGAAGAATTTAACCTTTTAGGCTTAGAACGAAGTTTTTACATTAGTAAACACATTGATTATGATTTCGATTTTAGAGAACTCATTCACAATCCTAAATTTCCAGATCGAGATGCTATTTTAAGACAGTTTACTCAATTTACCTTCAGATTGCATGAAAACAACATCAATTTTTTAGACCATTCTCCAGGAAATACCTTGATTACTAAGGAAGCTGATGGGATTTACAATTTTTATTTGATTGATTTAAATCGAATGCAATTTGAAACCATGAGTTTTGATCAGCGTATGCATAATTTCAGACGTCTATGGCTATCTAAAGCCATGATAAAAATTATGGCAGCCAAATATGCCGAATTGTGTGGCAAAACTTATAATCAAACTCACGATTTAATGCTAAAGCATAGTCGAGCCTTTCAAAAGAAGATTGATTCCAAAAAACTTAGAAAATCTGGAAGAAAAATGAAGTTTAAAACAACCAATTAAACTGCAACATTATATTCACGCAACGCATCGTTTAAAGATGTTTTTTTGTTGGTACTTTCTTTGCGTTTTCCAATAATCAATGCACAAGGAACTTGATAGTCTCCAGCTGGAAATTTCTTGGTATAGCTTCCAGGAATAACTACAGAACGTTCTGGCACAACCCCTTTTGTTTCAATAGGTTTATTACCAGTGACATCAATAATTTTGGTACTCATGGTAAGTACCACATTAGCACCTAAAACAGCTTCTTTTTCAACACGAACGCCTTCAACAACAATACAACGTGAACCAATAAAAGCACCATCTTCAATAATTACTGGAGCAGCTTGTAAAGGTTCCAATACACCACCAATACCAACACCTCCAGATAAATGTACATTTTTACCAATTTGAGCACAACTTCCAACGGTTGCCCAAGTATCAACCATAGTACCTTCGTCAACATAAGCACCAATATTCACATAGCTTGGCATTAAAATGGTTCCAGAGGAAATATAAGAACCATATCGAGCTACTGCGTGAGGCACAACTCTGATTCCTTTTTCTGCATAATTGGTTTTTAAAGGAATTTTGTCATGATATTCAAAAATGCCAACCTCAAACGTCTTCATTTGTTGGATTGGGAAGTACATCACCACTGCTTTTTTAACCCATTCGTTAACTTGCCAACCGTCTTTTGTTGGTTCGGCAACACGAAGTTGTCCAGCGTCAAGTTGAGAAATCACATGTCTTATAGCAGTAATAGTTATATCATCTTTTAATAATTCTCTATTATTCCAGGCATTTTCAATAGTGGCTCTTAAATCTGTCATTGGTATTCAATTTAGAACAAAGATAAATGTATATTTTATTTATATAGTTTGTGACTAAATTATTTTAGCTGTGTCATATAAGTACATGTTAACAACATTAATCATAAAATTAGTTTTTTTGATTGATTGAATTGGTATCGTAGTTACTTAACTACACATGATTAGGTTGGTTGAAGCGCTCTGAAGATTTTAGAGCGTTTTTTTATGTATTTTTGCAACTCATATTATGGGAAGAATTTTAGCAATAGATTATGGTAAAGTAAGGACAGGAATCGCTGTAACAGATGAGTTACAGATTATTGCTTCAGGTCTTACAACTGTGCTTACTAAAGAATTGATGTCTTTTTTAAACACATATGTCCAAACTGAAAACGTAGATACCTTCGTTATTGGCTTACCAAAACAAATGAATAATGAAGCCTCGGAGAGTGAAGCTTTAATTGGTCCATTTCTTGATAAATTGGCAAAAAAATTTCCAAATATTCTGATTCAACGAGTTGATGAACGTTTTACTTCCAAAATGGCTTTGCAAACGATGATTGATAGTGGTTTAAAGAAAAAACAGCGTAAAAATAAAGCACTAATTGATGAAATTAGCGCGACTATTATCCTCCAGAGTTACTTATCAAAAAAATAATAATCATATATTAATTTGATTATAGTAAATTATATAGTAAATTTAATTGATCCTAACCTATATTTGTATAAAGTTTATAACTTTTAAATCCTATGCATTTATCCCAAACTAAAACTTATCAATTATGAAAAAAAACTACTTTTTATTATTACTGGCTTTCTTAAGTCTTAATCTTATTTACGCAGAGCCTTGTCCTCAGGGAGCATCATCCATTTCAAGTGGAAATAAAATTGTGTTTGATTATGCTCCAGCAACATCCTTTTGCATTAATAGACCTACAACGATTGTTGTAAATGGAACATCTACATATACTCTTGATTTGGGGTCATGTAGTGAAATTGTTTCAGTATATAATTTAACTAGTGGACCAGCCATTACTGGTCAAGACTTTACAGTTACAACTGGTTTTGATACGGTTTGTATTTACTCAGATGGTACTTTACCTGTTGAAGAATACACTTTTTTGAGTAAAAACTTAAAAGTATATCCAAATCCATTAAATTCTGGAAATACACTTAACCTATTGTTTGGTTTGCCAATTGACGCAAAATTAACCATGTATAGTATAACAGGTAAAGAAGTGTTTAATGAAGTTCTTGAAAATACAGACCGAAAAGATATTAATGTCAGTAATTTATCAAATGGTATCTATTTGCTTAAACTATCGACAGAAAATAGTTCAATTACAAGAAAAGTTGTTATCCTTAAATAATTTTTCAATTAAATAAATAAAAAAACTCCTCTTATTTAAGAGGAGTTTTTTTATTTATAAAATTATTATATCATAATAAGAATTGTATTTTTGCCAACTAATTACATGAGTAAATTATGATTTTACCTATTTTGGCATATGGAGATCCCGTTTTAAGGAAAAAAGCCACAGTGATTTCGTCTGATTACCCAAAACTTAAAGAATTGATAGCTGATATGCACGAGACTATGTACAATGCCTATGGTGTTGGATTGGCGGCTCCACAAATTGGATTGCCAATACGTTTGTTTCTTGTTGATACATCACCATTTGCGGAAGATGAAGGGTTGTCTAATGAAGAACAGGAGCAATTGAAAGATTTTAAATGTACCTTTATTAATGCCAAAATAATAGAAGAAGATGGCGATGAATGGGCTTTTAATGAGGGCTGTTTGAGTATTCCGAATATTCGTGAGGATGTGTTTAGACAACCAAAAATTAAAATTCAATATCAAGACGAAGAATTTAATGAACATGTAAAGGAGTTTGATGGACTTATTGCTCGTGTTATACAGCATGAATATGACCACATTGAAGGAATTCTATTTACAGATAAAATATCAAGTTTTAAAAAACGATTGATAAAAGGAAAACTACAAAACATATCAAAAGGAAATATTGAAGTCGATTACCGAATGAAGTTTCCAACAGCGTCCAAAAAAAGATAAATAACAGAATCATTAAGTTAAAATAAAATATATGAGCCTAGAAAAGGTGTTATCAATTTCAGAAAAACCAGGACTATTTAAATTAGTCACACAAACAAGAAACGGTTTTATTGCTGAATCTTTAATAGATGGTAAACGTCTATCTGTAAGCATTAATAGCAATGTGAGTTTATTAAGTGAAATAGCTATTTATACGTTAACTGAAGAAGTTCCATTAATTAAAGTTCTAAAGACAATTAAGGATAAAGAGAACGGGAAAGCTACAAGTATTTCTCATAAAAATAGTAAAGATGAGCTTGAGGAATTCTTTTTTGAAGTATTACCAGATTACGATGAAGATAGAGTATATGCAAGTGATATTAAAAAAATAATTCGCTGGTATAATCTACTTCAGCAAAACAATATGTTAGATCTTCTAGAAGAGGATGAAATAAGCTCTGATGAAGAAGAATAAAAAAAACAGCTCATTGAGCTGTTTTTTTTTGGTATAGGTTAATAAATTCAGATAGACAATTAATAAATAATTATCTGATTTATAAAGTTGCAAAACGAAAAAGGGGAAGATTTCCCCTTTTTTAAGTGTTGAAACCTTTTAACAAAGTATTTTTAAATCCCTCTAAAACCTAATAGTTAAAAGCTTCTAATAACAGCATTTAAATACAAAAATGATATAATTTCAATTTTATATTTAAACAATAGTAATTAATAGTATAAAATTAAGCATTTAATGTTTTTTAAATTAATTTTCAGGCATAACTTATTAACAATAATTGCAACATTTGTATTAATATTTTTACAAAATATCTATTTTCATAAGGCAAAACTTACCTTTGTCTTTCTAAATTATAAATGTGTTAAAAACATATACTAAAGAGTTTAATTATAATTTGAAGCTTGCCACACCAGTAATGTTAGGTATGCTTGGTCATACATTTGTTAGTTTGGTTGATAACATTATGGTTGGACAACTTGGTACAGCTGAATTAGCCGCAGTGTCTTTAGGAAACAGTTTTATTTTTATTGCGATGTCTATTGGAATGGGTTTTTCAACAGCCATTACACCATTAATTGCAGAAGCTGATTCTGAGAAGGATTTCGTTAAGGGTAAATCTTCTTTTAAACATGGTTTGTTTTTATGTTCTGTTTTAAGTGTTTTATTATTCATTCTAATGCTTATAGCAAAGCCCTTAATGTATTTAATGAAACAGCCAGAAGAAGTTGTAGAGCTTGCCATTCCTTATTTAGATTTGGTTGCAATATCTTTAATACCACTTATTATTTTTCAAGGCTTCAAACAGTTTAGTGATGGTTTGTCAATGACCAAATACCCAATGTATGCTACCATTTTAGCAAATGTTATTAATGTAGTTCTAAACTATGCACTCATATTTGGTAAGTTAGGATTTCCTCAAATGGGAATTGTAGGTGCAGCAATAGGAACTTTAGTGTCTCGTATTGTAATGCTTTTCTTTTTATGGTGGTTGCTAAAAGGAAAAGAAAAGTCCAAAGCCTATGTAACAAACATAAAATTGTTCAGCTTAGAAAATAGGATGATAAAAAAAGTATTAAACTTAGGATTTCCTAGTGCCATGCAAATGTTTTTTGAAGTCGCTATTTTTACAGCAGCTATTTGGTTAAGTGGAACACTTGGTAAAAATCCACAAGCAGCGAATCAAATAGCATTAAATTTATCATCAATGACCTTCATGGTAGCAATGGGATTAAGTGTGGCAGCGATGATTAGAGTTGGAAATCAAAAGGGTTTAAGGGATTTTTCTGAACTTAGACGAATAGCCATTTCTATATTTATTCTAGGCTTGTTATTAGCATTTGTCTTCGCCATTTTATTTTTAGCTTTCCATAATATGTTACCTAAAATGTACGTCGATGTTGATGATGCAATTAATTTCATAGATAATTCTGAGGTAGTTTCAATAGCAGCTACGTTACTTTTAGCAGCGGCTATTTTTCAGTTGAGCGACAGTGCTCAGGTTATTCTTTTAGGAGCTTTAAGAGGCTTGCAAGATGTTAAAATACCAACTATAATCACTTTTATAGCATATTGGTTAATTGGCTTTCCTATAAGTTATTATTTAGGAAAAGAATATGTTTATGGTAGCTTTGGAATTTGGTTAGGCTTGATAGCGGGACTAACTTCGGCAGCAATTTTATTATATTTTAGGTTTAACTATCTTACAAAACGTTTAGTTTTGCAAGAACAACAAAATATAAGTTAATATGGAACTTCCTAAGTTTATTCTTGGCGATAATACTGATTTTGATACTGCAATTTTTGTAATTCATACTGAATTTCCAAGGTTTGTAATTAACCTTGAAAATGACGAAATTGAATGGTTTGAAGATTTTGATGCTCAAGATGAGAAAGAACTTTTAAACGAAATGGAAAGCTTAATAGAAGAGGCTTCTAAATTTTATGAAAGAGAAGTCTCAAGATATGATGAATAATATTTTTTATGCTTGATCAATTAATACAATTAGATACAGATTTATTTATTTTTTTAAATGGACTAGGTTCAGAAACTTGGGATCAATTTTGGTTATTTTATACAAACAAGCTTAATTGGATTCCATTCTATGCTGTTTTAGGGTATTTGATGTTTAAAAGACTTAATACGAAAATGTTTGTATTAACACTTGTAGTCATTGTTTTAATGATTTCTTTTACAGACCAAGGCACAAATTTGTTTAAGAATGTACTGGTAAAACGGTTGCGTCCTTGCCATGTTCCTGATATTATGGATGTGATGAGACTTGTGCGATCATGGTGTGGTGGTCAACATGGATTCTTTTCGGGCCATTCATCAAACTCTATGGCAATTGCTATATTTTCTAGTTTGTTGCTAAGAGATAAATATAAATATTTGCCTTATATTTTAGTTATATGGTCTTTACTAATGGGTTATAGCCGAATTTACGTTGGTGTACATTATCCTCTTGATGTCCTTTGTGGATTTATTTTTGGAGGCTTATCTGGATTTGGTTTTTATAAATTGGATAAATATTTACAATCCAGATTTCAATTGAAATAAGTTCTATTATTTCTGAGTTAATTTGTAATAGCTATAACTTAATCTATCCTTGTGACCTCTAGCGCCTTCTGAAACGGTGTTTAAACTGTATGTTGTTATAAACTCTATGTTATAATTGTTTTCAAGTTTTTTTAAATCCTCTTTCTGTGCAGTTTGAACAATAACATTCAGTGTCGAATTCAGATTTGGCAATTTGTCAATATCTGCAGGTTTTATTTTTCCGCCATAATTCCAAATAATTTCTGGAGAAGGATCACCAATGCAAAATAGTTCTTCTGAAACATTATCCAATTCTATTTTTAAGCTGGTTATAGGTTTGTAGCTATCTTGTTTTAAATGTGATGTTAATGGTACTACAAATAAGAAAACAGCTACCATAAAGCCAATGCATAAGTAAAAAACAGTTTTAATTTGTTTTTTTATTAAGGATCCTAAAAGTAAAGCACCAAGTGTAAATAAAACAATCGCAGCTACAATAAATTGTAGCCAAGCTGAGCTTAAACTATCTTTTAATAACAAATAACCAGCTATTGGGAAAGCCAATCCTATTAGGCTAATTAAACCAAAGTTAAAGTAGATAGGAATGGTTTCGCGCTTATCTTTTAAGTCTTTAAATCTTCTGAATAAATATTCAATATAAAAACCAATATTTAATGCTAATGGAATTAAAACAGGCATCAAATACCTTGATTTCTTTTCTGGGATAATAGACAGTAAAATCAAGGCTAAAAGTGTCCATAGCAATGTGAATTTATAAGTTTTTAAATCGCTAACTCTTGTTTTTAAGTAAGGATATAATAAACTAACAAAGGCTGGAATGGTCCATAGTCCGCTTTGTGTGAAAAAGCTCCAGTAATAATAAAAAGGCCTTACGTTGTAGCTAGACCAATTACCAGTTTCTCGCTTCGTAATTTCTAAAAATGTTTGTGGATCTGCATATCTTACAAATAAATACCACCATCCTCCAATTACTAATGCTAAAAGTAATAATGAAAACGTTGAAAACCATTTAGCTTTAAAGCGCTTATATTTATATATCAAGCCATAAGCGATTAAAAATGGCAACAGCAATGCATAAAACGAAATTGGACCTTTGGACATGATAGAAAGCCCAATAAAAATTCCAGCAAATAAAGTATGCTTCCAGTAATTTTTATTCTTACTGAATAATTGATACAAATGATAGATACCTATCAGCATAAAGCCATGTGTAAAAATATCCCAAGGTGCCTCTATAACAATACCAATCACATAAAACGAAGTAAGCGTTAATAAGCCATTAATTAGACTTTGTTGTTTATTGTCTAAAATTTTATTGCTTAATAAATAACTGGTTATAGCCAGTACAATGACCATAATAAAACCAGGCAAACGCATGGCGTAAACACTCTTAACTCCAAAAATAGATGCTGAAATTGCAGCCAGCCATGTTGGTAACGGAGGTTTTTGGTATCTAGGTTCACCATTCATAGTGGTCAATAACCAATTGCCATCGGTTAGCATTTCACGAGCCGTAATAAAATTACGAGCTTCCATAATCGTGACTTCTAGCACATCCATATTTAGAGCAAACATAATGATCGCAATAACAGTGATAGAAATTTTTGGATTATGTTCAATCAGTTTGATAATCATCTTTGTGCAATAAAATTAAATTTCTGATATAAATAATTGAACCTAATAGGTGGCCAATAAAAAGAACAGGATCTTTTCTAAATACTGCATAGGTTAATATAAGTGTAGAACCAACCAAACTCAATAACCAAAATCCTAAAGGTAAAACTGAGGTTTTCTTGTGTTCAGAATATAACCATTGGTATACAAAACGTAAGGTAAATACAATTTGAGAAACAATGCCTAACCACAATAACCAATTTGGAATATCTTCATTTTTGAATAGTAAATCCTTGTCTATGACATTATTGTTGAAGTAATACACAACTATTAACGTCGGTACACTATAAAGCAAAAAACGTGTGAACCAATGAAATCTTTGCCATTGATTTTGCAACTGAAGATTTCTAATATATATGAAATAGGTTAGAGCCTGCCCTAACATAATGGCAAAATCATTTCGTAAATAACCGTAAATAAAAAGAAGGAAAGAAGCTATCAAACTCAATGTCCAAAACAAAGTTGGAGTGATTACTTTTTTTTCTCTTTCAGATGAAAGCCATTGTATCATTAGCCTCGAAGAGAATAGTATTTGGGCAATAAAGCCTATGGTATATATTAACCAGTTGCTCATAAATCGTATTTAGCAACTTTGTAATTAATATATTTACGTTTCATCCATAGGTAAGCAAAACAATCAGCTAAAGGCCCCAGAAGTCTATTCCACAATCCAAATTTTGCTTGTCCAGCAATTCTTGGATAATGCCTCACAGGAATTTGAATAATTTTACCTTCTTGCAACAAAATCATTGCAGGCAAAAAACGATGTAATCCTTTAAACATTGGAATTCGTTTAGCATAATCTGATTTTATTACTTTTAAAGGACAGCCAGTATCATCCATGCCATCATGAGTAAATGCACGCCTTATACCATTGGCAATAGTTGACGACATGTTTTTAACGAACGAATCTTTTCTATTGGCTCTTACTCCTGTAACCAAATCATAGTCATTAATATGTTCTAATAGTAAATTAAAATCTTCAGGATTAGTCTGTAAATCAGAATCTATATAGCCAACTAATTCAGTTTTAGCATAATCAAAACCTGCCTTTATTGCAGCACTCAAACCTTTGTTGGCCTCAAAAGAAATGTAATTAAAGTTGTCATTTCTTTTGCAAATGGTTTCAATAATAGCTTGGCTATTGTCCTTTGAACCATCATTAACAAACAAAATACAGGTGCTTTTTGTGGCAATTTTAGAGTAGGCTAGTAGTTCTTTTTCAACACGTTCTAGATTATCTTCTTCATTATAAACAGGAACAATAATGGTAAATTGAAAACTCATTTATGCTTAGTTAGTATTTGCAAAAATATTCTTTTTTAATTAAGATTAAGTGATAGACCTTTTTAAATATAAAAAAGATGTTAAATTGCAGCATCAAAATGAAGTAATGAATATTTTAGTTACAGGAGTTGCAGGTTTTATTGGATCACATACTGCCGAAAGATTAAGTGATTCTGGGCATCATGTTATTGGTGTCGATAATTTTAATGACTACTACAGTTTAGACTTAAAACAATTAAACGCAAAGTCTTTGGAGGATAAAGGTGTTAAGATTATCAATAAAGATCTTAGAGATGCAGATTTAAATTCAGTCTTACCAAAGGACATTTCTTATATTTTTCATTTTGCTGCACAACCAGGAATTTCTGCAAGTTCATCGTTTGAAGACTATTTTACCAATAATGTAATAGCAACCAAAAACTTGGTTGATTATGCCTTACAATGTAAAGAATTAAAACTGTTTGTAAATATTGCTACCTCGTCTATTTATGGTTTAGAAGCGACCTTTCCAGAAAGTGTAGCCGTAAAACCAGCATCACATTATGGTGTGACTAAATTAGCAGCCGAACAATTGGTGCTTCAAAAGAGTAGAGAATTGCAGATGAAAGCATGTTCGTTGCGTTTGTATTCAGTCATTGGGCCACGAGAGCGTCCTGAGAAAATGTACACCAAACTGATAGCTTGTGGTTTAAATGATGAAGCTTTCCCATTATATGAAGGAAGCAATAAACATTTGAGAAGTTTTACTTACGTTGGTGATATTGTAGATGGTGTAGTTAGTGTGATTGGAAACGAATCAAAAGTTGATGGTGAAGTCATTA
>Ga0098073_1000137_pt1 | contig 28165 bp, 34 predicted proteins | sample 31_taG_FD_75060 | JGI IMG/M metagenome (GOLD analysis project Ga0098073, IMG submission 75060) | Marine viral communities from the Gulf of Mexico - 31_GoM_OMZ_CsCl metaG | ecosystem: Environmental > Aquatic > Marine > Oceanic | place: Gulf of Mexico | collected 2015-07-12
ACAGATGAGGGGCTCGTGATCGCTTCCAAGGGCGGAGACGCCATCGTGAGGGCAATAACATGAGTGTAGAAATGATTGACGGCCAACCCCTGGTAGAAATGCGATCCGCAACCAAGGAATATCGCGGAGTTCCGGCCATCAAGAATGTCGATTTTAGGCTTGCCCCCGGCGAGGTCCACGCCTTGCTCGGAGAAAACGGCGCTGGCAAGTCGACCCTCACCAAGATTATGGCTGGAGTAACCGAGCTCACCTCGGGAGAAATGCTGCTCAACGGGCAGTCAGTTTCTTTCTCAACGCCAGGCGAAGCGTTGGAAAATGGCATTGCGATGGTGTTTCAGGAAACAAGCCTGGTGCCGTCGATGACCGTTGCCCAGAACCTTTATCTGGGCGAAGAAAAGCTATTCAACCGTCTTCGCGGGATCTACATCGCTGCCCAGCAATTCATGCAGTCACTCAACTTTGATGTGGACCCTTGGGCAGATGTCGCCACCTTGGGCGCTGCGAAGAAACAGATGGTGGAAATCGCTCGGGCTGTGCGTCAGCAGGCACGGGTCATCATCTTCGACGAACCCACGGCCACTTTAACGCCCGAAGAAAAACGCCACTTCTTCAATCTGGTGAGGCAACTAACACGCCGTGGCGTTGCGGTGATTTTCATCAGCCACGCTCTGGAAGAGGCGCTGGACATTGCCGACAGCATTTCGGTCCTGCGCGATGGGGAACTGGTTGCTACCGGACCGACAAGCGATTTTGATCGCAATTCGATTGTTCAGGCAATGGTGGGCCGCACGCTCTCGGAGGAACTCTACCATTCCCATGGGGAAGACGTCGTACGGCGACCAGGAAAAAAGGTTCTTTCGGTTCAGAACTTGTCGATGTCAAAGGTGGTCAAGAACAACTCCTTCTCCGTCTACAATGGACAAATCACTAGCATTTTCGGTCTCATCGGCTCCGGCAGAACGGAAGCCGCCAAGGTTATCTCGGGTGTCCTAAAGCGGGATTTCTTCCATGGTGGCGAGGTGCGACTAAACAACAAGCCAGTGCGCTACCGAACACCTCGGCGCGCGGTCAAAGACGGGATCGTCTACGTGACGGAAGACCGGAAGATCGAAGGGTTTTTCGAGAACATGTCGATCGCGGACAATATCCATCGTGCCGCGCAAGCCGCAAATGTCAGCTCTAGCTTTTTCGTAAGCTTCTCCGAGGTGAAAGAAATGGCGGCCGAATGGAGCAAGAAGCTAAACATCAAGGCGATTAACTCTAACGCTCGCGTGATCGAGCTGTCAGGGGGGAACCAGCAGAAAGTGGTGATTGCGCGTGCGCTCGTCCAAAAACCCAAGATCGTTATCTTTGACGAGCCGACGCGTGGTGTTGACGTCGGCGCCATCGCCGAAATTCACCAGCTTATCAATGAGCTTGCGGATCAAGGCATCGCTGTTGTCGTGATCTCCTCTTATTTGCCCGAGATCATGAACATCTCCGATCGCATTCTGGTTTCGCGAGCAGGTCGCATCGTAGAGGAGTTTTCACCCGAGGAGGCAACGGAAGAACGGATCATGTTCGCGGCAGTCCACTAATTTCGTCTCGGTAGCAGGTCGGGATGAAGAGCAACTAAGGTGGTTACGGCCGCGCACGCAGCGGTCAGGTTTCGCACACTTGTGTCACAGTTCGTTGATTGTTCTTTGGCGGAAGTGTTCCCATTCAAAACGCTGTTCATAGTTTCACTTTGTTAGTAAGCGGTGCACCGGTCACACTGTTTTAGCGTAGTTCCAAGGCAGCAGTTCGTTGATGTGGGTTTGCTTGTGCCCGCCAGCAATGGCTGTGAGCACGCCGCACAGATAAGCGTGTGGCTCGATACCGTTGAGTTTGCATGTCTCGATCAGTGACGCGATGACGGCCCAGTTCTGTGCGCCAGCGTCGTGCCCGGCGAAGAGCGCGTTTTTGCGGTTCAGGGCGATGGGACGGATGGTGCGTTCGACGGTGTTGTTATCGATTTCGATGCGGCCGTCACTGAGGAACTGGATCAGCCCATCCCAGTATTTGGCAATGTATTTCAGGGCCTCTCCGGTTGGGGATTTGGCCGAGACGCGGGCACGGCTTTGGGCAAGCCAAAGCTCGAGGGTGTCGATGATAGGTTTTGAGCGCTCCTGCCGCGCGTCATGGCGTTGGTCTGCGGTTAGGCCTCGCAGGTCTTTTTCGATGCTATAGAGCGCCTGAATGTGCGCCAAACCCTCCTGCGCGATCGGAGCCGTGCTGGACTGGGTAACATCATGCAATTTGTGGCGTGCATGGGCCCAGCAATAGGCCAATGCCACGTCCTGTGCAGGCCGCTTGAGGAGGCGATTGTAGCCTGCATATCCATCCACTTGCAGCACTCCGCTGAAGCCCTTCAAAATATCGTCTGCGTGCTGACCGGATCGCCCCGGCGCGTAGGTAAAGGCCACTCCGGGTGCGTCCTCACCGCCCCATGGCCTATCATCGCGGGCCAGCGCCCAGAAATACCCGATTTTGGTGCTTCTGCGCCCTGGGGCAAGAACGGGTGCTGGAGTTTCGTCCATGAAGAGCTTTGTGGAGCGCTTCAGATCGGCCATCAGCGCCTCATAGACTGGGGTTAGTTCAAACGCCGATTTGCCCACCCAGGCGGCCAGGGTCGAGCGATCCAGATCGATGCCTTGGCGACTGTAGATTTGCGCCTGTCGATAAAGCGGCAGGTGGTCCGCGTATTTGGAGACGAGCACATGGGCCAGCGTAGCCTCGGTTGGCATGCCGCCAGCGATGATGTGAGCGGGTGCCGGGGCTTGAGTGATCCCGCTCTTGCAGGACCGGCACGCGTATTTTGGGCGACGGGTGACAATGATCCGGAACTGGGCCGGGATGATGTCCAGGCGTTCACTGACATCCTCGCCGATAACATGACGCTCAGTTCCGCAGGCGCAAGAGCGCTCGGGCTCAATGACCACCTCAACCCGTTCCAGATGTTTGGGCAATGATCCGCGATTGGTCTGACGCGGCTTTGGCGGTCGCACCGGCGTGGTGCGTTCGTCTGCGTCAATCTCGGCTTCGACCTGCGCGATGGCCGTCTCGATATCTTCGAGTTCCAACTCATATTGGGCGGGGTCAATCTTCTCGGATTTGGACCCAAACAGCGCCTTCTTGAAGGACGCGACCAAGGCTTCAAGCCGCGCATTCTGATCCCGTTGCGTACGGATGATTGCCTTCAACTCGGCAATGTCGTTGGGCAAGTCATCAGGGGTACTCATGCGCAGTTCCATACCAAAACAAGGGTGGAATGGCCCGTGCAAACGCCCCAGTGAGTCACTCCGCCGCAGAAGGTGCTGTCACCTCCAATGGCTGCACCCGCCGCCAATCCAAACCCGCGAACAACGCCTCAAACTGGGCCGGTTCCAGGCGCATAACCCCATTCTTGATCGCGGGCCATTTGAAGCTGTTATCCTCAAGCCGTTTATACGCCATCACCAGCCCGCTCCCGTCCCAATAAATCAGCTTGAGCCGATCTGCACGCTTGGCGCGGAACACATAAACGGACCCGTCAAAAGGCTTCTGATGCAGATGGCTCTGCACCAAAGCAGCCAGCCCATCATGGCCCTTACGAAAGTCCACCGGATCACTGGCAACAAAAATCCGGACCTTATGGGATGGTGTGATCACGTCACCAAAGCCCGCACAATCTCGGCAATCCGCGACCCAGGTGTCGCAGCATCAAGACGAACAGTGACATCGCCCTTGATCAAATCAATCGTACCGGAAGATATGACTGGCGAAGGCTGGGCAACCGGCACAGACGCATCAATCTCAACAGGCACAAAATCCATGCCTTCCAAATTGGGCAAAACCAGTTTGCCCTGTCGCGCCATCCGACGCCAGTCAGATACCGTGCTGGGAATCAACTCATACCGCTTGGCAACCGCCTTGACCGTCTCGCCCTCTATCAGCGTCTCAGCAACAATCCGCGCTTTCAGCTCCGGCGGCCAATCTCGCTTGCCATCAGACCGTCGCGGCACCCTTGCCAGATACTCGCTTGTAGCTCCCATCGAGAAACTCCCCAAATCAAAGAAGCCTCTGAATCGCAGATCAAGCGTCAGCGCAAAAGTGTGGGGTCGGCGCACCGCTTACCTTTGTTATTGGTTCCCTTGGAAATGGGATTGAGGAACAATTAACATAAATCTAATTATGCGCCAAATGATAAGCCACTGATATACAGCACAAATTCGTCCTCTACCTCCTCCCTGTGGACGAATAACTGGCGGCACCGGTCAACCTGGTGCCGCCTCTTTTGAACGACCGATCTGGCGATAGCATTCGCTCAACTACAAGACTACGGCCTAAACGGCTGCATTGAGGTCGGAACCACGAGTATGGAGTACAGGACGAGTGACGGAACTTGGTAAGGATGGAACTTCGATCGCAAGGCTGACAAACGCTTCCGGAACGACAATCGGATGGGCTGTTCGTTGGGAGAATTCGGAGCTTTCGGTCCTGTGGCTTGGTGACGATCGTTCTGCGGTGAAAATCGATCCGCCCCTTGATACAGACACTCTGGAGGCTGCCAAGGCTGTTTGCAACGACTCAATCACCGAGCTGCTTGAGTCATTGTCGACCAATAAAATTGGACAATCGAACGGATAACGGTATCGGTTTCGCTTGGCGCTATGATATATTTAGCGTGACATAGCTATAGTTTCGGATCATGATTGCGGCTATCCTGCGATCTGTCCGGAGCCAAATGCATGTCACTCAAACTCGCCAACCACGTTCTCGCCGCGGTTCTTGCGATGGTCTCATTGCTCGGCTTGTCACAAAAGTCCTCGGCACAAACCTACCCCATCGATTGCGCCATTTTGCTCTGTCTGTCAGGAGGTTGGCCGGCGTCGGTTCCCTGCGCCAGAGCACGCGCCGAATTTATCCGTCGGATCACGCCCTGGCCTGTCGAGCCGCCGCTGCAGATCTGGCGCTGTCCCATGGGTGCATCCTATCATCATGATAGCGGCAGGATTTCCGAACCTCGCATTTACGATGCCCTCCTCGACCTCGTTTCTCCCCTACCCCAGAGTTTTCCCGTGCCTCAGCAGCAAGATATTACTCGTCCCGCCCCTGCCGTTCTGAAGTTGAGAGAACCCTCTGTCGAGAAGCTGCCAGAAGGGTTTGCCCTTCGCCTCGTCCAGGAGCGTGCCGATATCGACATAAGTGGGCCCGACTTCAATTTCGTGCGCTCGATCCGTGTCTTTGATGTCAGGTACGCACGACAGGGCGAATCCGGCTCTGAAGGTGACTGCGAGCGTTCAGCGAATATCGTATTAGGGACATATGGAATCCAGGGCGAGTTTTCTTGGGCAAGATCTTCAACTGCGGCTCTACCGGATGCGCATGTCGGGCTCGAACGCTGGGGTGAAAACTGCCCCAACATTTACCATCGATCGGTCTTCGTGGACTGGCGAGACTATGAGGGCAATTACGGGTTCGAGCAGGTGAACTACTGAGAGTTCAGATACCTGGTCCATTGACAAAATTCCGGGGCCGACGCCCCTACCCTCTCGAATAGTCAGATACAAGCTGATCAGTTCCTCTTCATTGGCAACGATACGCTTCCGAAACTATAGTGACGTAGTAAAGAATTGTGCTGGAGCCATATACCAGATAGCGAATCACTTGCGTTTCTCGCGCCAAACACGGCGCGCAACGCAAACATAGTGTTGGCCGCAGAGTCTACGCTGCCCTGTCTTTAGATTCGGTGATCTTTGTCCGTTGCCGCGTCTGCCGCGGACAAAAGCTCGACGGGATCAACACCAATGGCACGCGCCAGAACAATCAGTTCCACAACGTCAATCCTTCGCTCGCCGCTCTCCACTCTTGCGACGAATGACTGATGCCGATGCAGCCTGTTTGCCAATTGCGCCTGCGTCAGGCCAGCCGCTTTTCTCTCCGCGATCAGTGCATCGCAGAGCGCTTCGTGTCCTGAACTCCTGATTGTTTTCGCCACGTGTCACAATCTCCTTGTGACCGGGCTAATCTAAATTATAGATTATCTAAAAAGTGGATAATCGAGGTTTTCCGTGGGTTTGGATGTTCTTGGACCGATCGCGAAGCATGATCCGCAACAGCAGGGTCCTACTAAACTTTGGCGATACGGCCCGCACTCACTCACCAACGGTCTGCAGGAACCGGCCATAGTCCTGGCTGACCTCCCGCGCTTCCTCAAACGCCCGCGACCGCTCTTCGTCGAGACACCGGAAGTAGCTCTGGATGTCCCGGATGTAGAGATCGAAGTCGCGTCGGATGATGTCTGCGTACTCGCGAGCGGCTTGCGGATCATTCGGCACGAATGGTCGTGGCGGCGGATAACAGGATTCCGCGGAGGCGATTCCAGCATGGGAGGCGAGCAAAAGTATAGCAAGAGCAACGCGAGCGCGGCTCAACCGGAGCGCGTGAAACCCCCGTAAAACTTGATCGAAGCGAGGACGCACAGGTAAAGTTTGTGGGACTGACATACAGCTGCTTAATGCGAATTATACACTTGCAGCACCAACTATAGCATCGTATGTTCGGCCTTCAAGCATGAAGTCCGGACCTGCGCCTTTGAGAAGAAAGCGTGATCCGGGTGATGGACCTAGAACAAGAAGCACCGAATGTGGTTACCGAATCCGGCTTCCGCGATCTCGTCGAAAGCGGCCATCGCGTGGAAGTCGTCTGCAAGGAGAGCGCTTTCAAAAAGGGCCCCAGCTGGCATGGGGTCTGGATCCTGCGCGTCGTCAGTGACTCGGGGGTTGAGAAGCTTCTGGTCACCGCAAGAACCCGGACATCGCGCAACGAGATCAAGATCCGCGAAATCAAGACGATCACCGGTGTGGTTTCTCTCCTTAGAGCAATTGGCTTCTCACACGCGGACATCCCGCTCGAGGAAGGCAAGCGGACCGTTCACAAGCTTTCCAGCGAAGAGATGGCTGCCAGCCGGTCTTAGCGCCCTTCTCCTATTCGTTTCCAGCCTTCCCGCATCCGCCGAAATGGTGTTGGTCATGGAGAGCGACGGCTCGCTCTCACCTTCCAGCGCCCAGACCAGTTTCGCCCGGAACTACAATGACGGGGTTGGTGTCGGCTCGGCTTCGGATGGATTGCACATCTTCGGCGAGGAAGATAGCGCCCAGGAACGCGAAGAGTTCCGGATTGCCGCCGTAGCGCCCCGTGCGCCCGTTCCACGCCCCGACATCTTGGCCGCTATTGAGGAAACCGGGCTGCGCTACGCAAGTCACCCCGGCCTTCGCGCGGCCGACATCACGGTCACGGATTGGCTGAACCTCTATCGCGCCAATATCGAGATCGAGAGCGCCTACAATCCGCGCGCCGTCTCCGATGCAGGTGCCATCGGGCTCGGGCAGTTGATGCCCGATACAGCCCGAGCTCTTGGCGTAGATCCCAACAACTGGCGGCAAAACCTCGACGGCTCGGCCCGCTACCTTGCCCTGATGCTGGCCGAGTTCGGCGATGTCCGTCTTGCGCTCGCGGCCTACAATGCCGGGCCCGAAGCCGTGCGTGAGTATTCCGGCATTCCCCCCTTTCGAGAAACCCAAAACCACGTCCAGCGGGTGCTGGCCGTCTTCAATCGGCTGGAAGGAAATAGTTCATGAAAAACCCTGTCGTACTAGTTGTTACTCTCGCTGCGATGCTCATCACGGTGGCCGAACCAGCTTTGGCCCAGAGCATTGACCTCTCCCCGATCCAAAGCCTGCTTCAGGGCATCGTGGACGCGCTGACCGGCCCGCTTGGCGTCGTCATCGCGACCCTCGCCGTCCTCGGCGTGTTCCTCAGCTGGTTCTTCAACATCATCGATCTGCGCCAGGCGCTTTGGGTGCTGGTCGGCATCGCGGGTGTGGCCGCAGCTCCGACGATCGTTGCCGCTGTATTCGGTTCGTAACCGGAGGTTCATGTGGCCGAACGATCGCCGCTCTTCTTGGGCCTCGTACGCCCACCCAAGCTCCTCGGCCTGCCGATCATGTATGCTATGGTCTGGCTCTTCGGGTCGGTGCTGCTCTTCGTATGGGTGCAGCATATGCTGGTGCTCGGGATCGCGGCGATCCTTTATCCGGTTCTTTGGAAGGCGGCTGACTGGGACCCCCGCTTCATCGACGTGATGATGACCACGCTTCAGGAAACCCCTCCTACACGAAACCGCTCCATCCACGGGGGCGACAGTTATGCCCCGTGATGAAACCGTCGATGGACGTACTCTCATGCCGGATTGGTATGCCCGCGAGAAACGCCTCGCGCATATGTTGCCCTATGTCAGCCTGGTCGATGACCAGACCGTCCGCACCCGGGTCAATGAGCTCTTCCAGTGCATCCGGCTCAGCGGGGTCAACAGCTACACGACGGACGACGCCTATCTCGAAAAGGTGACGGCGCTCTTTGCCCGGATCATCGCGCAGCTCGGGCCAGAGTTCAGCTACTACGTGCACAAGGTCTCGAAGTCGATCACCCCGGACTTGCTCCCGATCCAGTGTGACGGCTTCGCGGCGGCGGTGGATGATGCCTGGCACGCAAAGCTCGCCTCGGCAGGTCTCCGGGACAAGACCCTCACACTCACCATCATCCACCGCCCGCCGCCCAGAAGCTTTCTTGGTTTCGTGAACCGTTCCGCGCCGGAGCGGTTTAAGGAAGAGACCGCCAAACGGATCAGACGTCTCAAGGAAGCGGTCGGGGTCTTTACCTCTGGCCTCGCAGAGCTCAAACCCCGCATCCTGTCGGCGGCCTCTGGCGAGTTGGTTGGATTCCTCGGCGCGCTCAACACGGGCCGCGAACTGCCGCTCTATCCCGCAAACCGCTACGGGTTCCTTGCCTACAACGTTGCCAACACGCGGGTGACGTTTCTGGAAGATCATTTCGAGCTTTCCGATGGCGTCGTCGGCCACCGCTTCGGCAAAAGTTTCACCATCGGCGAATATGCAGAAGGCACGACCTGCACCATGTTCGACATGCTGAACCTGCCGGTCGACATGATCGTCACCCATTCATTCACGCCGATCAATTCGAACCTAATGGCGGGGCGGATCAAACGCCAGAAACGCCAGATGCAGGCCTCTCAGGATGCTGCGCTCTCACTCCTCGAAGCGCTCGACATCGCGCACGATGACCTCGAAGCGAAGCGCCAGAGCTTCGGCGAGCACCACATGGTCGTGACCGTCTTCTGTGACAGCCTTGACGAGTTGCAGACCCTTGGGGCCGAGATCGTCAACGCCGCCGCCGCCGAAGGCATAAAGATGATCGGCGAGCGGATGGCGGCGAAGTCGCATTACTTCAGCCAGCATCCCGGCAACCAGCCGAAACGGGTCCGTGCCAGTGCGGTCACCAACCGCAACTTCGCAGATTTTGCAGCCCTGCATCGCACTCAGCTTGGCAAGGAAAAACATCAACTGCCCTGGGGCCAGGAGATCACGCTTTTTCCGACGCCAGAACAAAGCGCCTATCGCTTTTCCTATCACGAACAGGGTTCGCCTGAGAAAGAACCGCCCAGTGGGCACACCCTCATTCTCGGCCGTCCCGGTTCCGGCAAGTCCGTCCTCTCGGCATTCCTGATGACGCAAGCCCGGCGGGTAGGCGCGCGCATCTTCGTCTTTGACTACCGGCTCGGCATGGAAATGGCCGTTCGCGCCAATGGCGGACGTTACGCCTCGATCAAGGCGGGACAGGCGACCGGCCTCAACCCGCTCTGGACCGAGATTGATGAGCGCGGCACGGCCTGGCTTTCGGACTGGCTCGCCTCGCTCCTTTACCGCTCGGACAAGCCCCTCACCCCGGCCCAGACCAACCGCATTCAGGAAGTGGTCCGCCAGAACGCCACGGCCACCAATCCGGCCTTGCGGAACTGGAAGGACTTCGCCTCGCTCTTCGTCTCCACCGACGACAATGGCGATCTGCACCAGCGGCTTCTCGAATGGACCGAGGATGGCCGCTATGGCTGGATATTCGGCCAAAGCCTTGAAGACACTTTCTCGCTTGATGGCGACGTCGTGGGGTTCGACCTGACCGGCATTCTCGACAGCGAGAGTGAGAAGGAACGCATGGCCGTGCTCTCCTATCTCTTCCGTCGCATCGAGCGGGAGATCGAAGACCGCCGACCCACCATCATCGTGATCGATGAGGCCTGGAAGGCCCTCGACAACGCATATTTCGCCGAACGGCTGTCGAACTGGCTGGTGACCGCTCGAAAGCAGAACACCGTCGCGGTGATGATGACCCAATATGCGAGCCAGCTCGAACGAACGCGCACAGGCAAGACCATCATCGAGGCAGTTCCGACCCAAATCCTGCTCCCCAACATCCGTGCCCACGGCTCGGACTACGCGATGCTGAACCTTTTCGAGAAAGAGCTCGACGTGCTCCTCAACACCGGCAGCAACAGCCGCCTTGCCCTCATTCGCGACGATAGCGGTTCCGTGGTCGTTGATGCCGACCTTTCCGCCCTCGGTCGGCACCTCACCATCCTTGGCGGCATGGAAAAGGGCGAAGCGCTCGTGGGGGCCGATTACCGCGACCGACCTGATTTCTGGAGGCTTCCATGATCCGCTTGTTCATCACATTCATTGTCCTCGGGTCGCTCGCTGCCTGCGAACAATACCGCGAGCCCCAAGCCAATTGCTTCAACCTCGTCTCTCGTGGACCTACCTCGGTCGATTGCGACTTCGAGGCCTTGGATGGCGCACCCGGCATCACGGATGAGGTCTATGAATAGGGTCAGCGTTCTCGCACTACCATTGATGATATGGGCGAGCCTCGCCGACGCCCAGGGCGTGCCGGTCAATGATGCCGGCCTGACGGCGCGGGACATCGTTGAGACCGGCGACCGGGAAGCCGATCTCGTGGTACAGCGCGACAAGCTCACCGTCGAAGAGCTCCTGACCGAGATCGAACAGGAACAGCTCGCGGTGCTGCGTGCCATCCTTGATGCGCAGACAAGTTTCGGTGGCCAGGGCCTGCCGGGCATGGTTACAAACCTTGAGAGCGGTAGCGGTGATCCGGACCGGTCGGTGGCTGCCGTCTATGGCTCAGGCGAAGTCGACGCCAACCCAGGCGGTGCGGGCATGTTCGGGGATGCCGCCGAGAATATCGAGCAGTTGATCATCCGCGTCTCCCGGGAGACCCATGGGCGGCCAGGTGTCGGACGGGCCGGTCTTTCCGTGGTGCAATGGCGCGCGCTCTTGCAGGCGCTGATCTGGCAGGAAAGCCGGTTCTCCATCGGCGCACGCTCGCCCGTGGGCGCTTTCGGGCTCACCCAGATCATGCCCGGCACCGCCAGCGATCTCGGCATCAACCCGGAATACTATGAAAGCCCCTACCTGCAGGTCGAAGGTGGCGCACGGTATCTGGCGGCCCAGCTCAACACGTTCGATGGGAACATCATCAATGCGCTTGCGGCCTACAATGCCGGCCCGGGCCGAGTCTTTGAGTATGGCGGCGTGCCGCCCTTCAAGGAGACCCAGCATTACGTCACGGTCATCCCCGAGCGCTACAATCTCTATCTTGCGCGGATAGGCGGCATTGAAGCTCTCGGCACAATCGATCCCGCCCTCCTCGCCAACGCCCAGCTTTCCCTCGCCGGGCATGGCGCGGCCTATTACGGGAACAATTCACCTGCCGCGATCCGTCAGGCCGCCTTGCGCATACAGGACATCGTCACCCGGATCGGCAGCACCGAGGACATTCAGGAAAGCATGGCGCTCAACACCTATGCCCGCGCCGAGCTGGTCCGTCTCATGGCCGCGCGCATTCGCTTGAAAGCCGCCCGGACGCAGCCGCTCACAGCCGCCCAGCTCGCGCAAGCCGCGGCCCGCATGGCCGAGAACGAATTCATGGAGTTCACATTGGAGGATCTGGATTGATGCCCCGCAGAAAGTTCATTTCAGCACCACTTCGCACGTTGACCCTGGCCAGCGTCTTGGCGCTTTGCTCGCCTTTCGTGACCAGTGCCCCCGTCCTGGCCCAGGGCGTGCCGGTCGTGGACACCCAGAACATCGCCCAAAACATCCAGCAGCTCCGGCAGATGATCGAGGACGAGATCCTGCAAAACGAGCAACTCGTGCAGCTCCGCGAACAGCTTGCCACGCTTACGGAGCAGCTCGCCGAGCTACAACGAACATATGAGGCGCTGACCCGCCTCGCCGAACTGCCCGAGATCATCCGCACCCAGATGGAAGACGAGCTGAACGACCTTCTCGATCAGGAGTTCGGCGACATCATCGCCACTATCGAAGCGATCAAGACGGGGGATTTCTCAGGGCTGACCGGTTCAGGTGCCAGTGAGATCGAAACCCAGATGGACCGGGTGCTCGCTGATCTTGGCTTTGACGAGGACACGCTCTCGGAAATGGCCCGCAGCGGGAATCCCGGTGCCGAGCGCGTGGCAACGCAAGCCACGACCGGCGCGCTGGTCTCGGCCGCGGCCCAGAACAGCTACGAGGATGCCGGGCAATCGCTGGAACGTGTCGACCGGCTCGTCGGGCTCATCGACGACATGGATGAGCTCAAAGAGAGCGTCGATCTCAACACGCGAGTGACGGCAGAGCTTGCCATTGCGCTTGTCGCCATGTGGCAGCTCGAAGCGATCCAGACCGTAGGTGATGGCACCGGCGGCGTGATCGATGCCGCCACCATCGCAGAGGAACAACGCTTCATGGAGTTCACACTCCCCGAGCTAGACGCAGACTAAGGGCAAGCGACATTGGACGAAGAAACCGCCATCATCGAGGAGGAACTGGTTTACGGGGCACTGAGACGTGAACGGCTCTGGCAGCGCCTGGGGCTCCTTGGCCTGATCTTCGGAATCCTGGGCTGCCTGAGTGCTGCCGCCGTCGCCATCCTTGATGTCGATCCACCGCCCGTTGTTGTGCCTTATGACCCGGAGACCGGATTCGCCCTGCCTGAAGCCTCGGTCGGCGCCACCACTGTCACCGAGAACCGCGCCATCATTGAGGCCGAGGTATTCCGTTATGTGACCGACCGCGAGGTCTACAACCAGCTCGACAATGATGTACGCATTCGCAGCGTTTTGCGTCGCTCGGACGGGGCGGCCCAGGCCTCGCTGCGCCAAATCTGGAACTCGGCCAATGCCGAGTATCCGCCGAGCGTTTACGGGCCAAATGCACGGCTCGATGTCGAGATACTCAGCATCAACCTCATCGGCAACAATCGGGCGACGGTGCGGCTCAGGAAACGCCTGACCTCGATTCAGGGGGTTCAGGCGGGGCTCTTCACCGCGACGCTCCTCTTCGAGTTCCGCCCCGAGGAGAGCCGCTCCATCGACCAGGTCTGGACCAACCCGTTTGGCTTCACGGTCGTCGAATACGCGATCCGCTCGGACAGATTGGAGAACTAGTTGAAGTCTTTTGTTTTCGCATTTCTTTGCTGCTTGCTTTCGGCCCAACTCGCTGTTGCCGAAGCGATCCCGCGTGGCGGCCCCAATGACAGCCGTGTCCGGATCGCCACCTATCAGGAGGGTCAGGTCTACCGGCTCAGTGTCTCGCTCACCCATGTGACGACAATCGAGTTTGGTGAAGGCGAGAGCATCCGCTCGATCATCGCTGGTGACACCGAAGGCTTCGAGATCGATGGCGTGCCAGGTGGACGTGCCTTCGCAATCAAGCCTGTCGCCCGCGGCGTCCACACCAATGTGACTGTCTATACCAGTCGGCGGAGCTATTACTTCAACGTCAATGAGGTCTCGAGCCCGACCTTTTATGTCGTCCAGTTCCGCTACCCACAGGACAATCGCCGCCCGGCCAATGCCATCGCCCGTGCCGCCCCGAACTACAATTACGGGGCCAGCGCGCGGCTCGACTTCACACCGACCCGGGTCTGGGACGACGGGACCTTCACCTATTTTGCCTTCCCGCGAAACGCACCGGTCCCGGCGATCTTCCGCTATGCGGGCGGACGCGAGCGCACGGTGAACACCGGTGCCGTCGAGGATGGGGTGATCCGCGTCTCCGGCGTCAACCGGCAATGGGTTCTGCGGCTTGGCGAAGAGGTGGTCTGCATTGAGGCGAGACCGCCCATGGGAGCGACCTCATGAGCGACAATAACGCCGATCTCGAACAGCGCCTCGCCGCACTCGAACAGGGCAATCCGCGCCATGGTCCTGCGCGCCAGCGCCGCTCACCGATCCTGGCGCTCGGGGTTGCGGGTCTGATCGCGGCCGGAGGCACCGCGCTCTATTTCCTGTCCCAGCCCGAAGAAGAGGTCGCCCTGCCGACGGCAACCCCTGACGAATTCCAGACCGAAGGTGACGGCTTCGGCGAGATCGAACCCTTCGTTCCGCCCCCTGCCCCGGAGCCTGAAGTTGTCCTTGTCACTCCCGAGCCTGCCGAGCCCAATGCCGAACTGCTGGCTCAGCTGGCAGCACTTCAGGCCCAGATCGAAGAGTTGAAGAACGCGCCCGAACCTGTTGTCGAGGAAGACACCGCAGCGGCCGAAGCGATCGACGCGCTGACGGCACAAATTGCGGCCCTGCAGGAAGCGTCCGAGAACGCGCAGACACATTTCCAGGAAGAGCTTGCAGCACGTGACCGGGAACTCCAGCAGCTGCGTATGGATCTGGAACTCGCACAGCTCGAAGCCAACACGCCCACCCCTGCCCCCCTTGGACCTACGGATGAGGAATTGCGGGCACGTGAGGCCGAGCGCCTTGCCCGCGAAGAAGAAGCGCGGCGGCTGGCGGAACTCCAGCGACGGGCAGAAGAAGAGCGCGCATTCCAAGAGCGCCGGATAGCCTCTCCGGTCATTGCCTTTGGAGGGACGGGCGGGGCCAATGCGGGCGAGACCGAGTTGACAGAACGCAGCTTCGGGGAGGTGACGGATTTCGTGCTGAACGGTGCGCTTCCCAGCACAGTCACTCAAGCCGAGGTCATCGCCAACCCCTCTAACACCGTGATCCAGGGCACGATGATCCAGGCCGTGATGGAGACCGCCCTCGACAGCTCGCTCCCCGGTCAGACCCGGGCCATCATCTCCGAAGACGTCTTCAGTTATGACGGGTCCCGGCTCCTGATCCCGCGCGGCTCCCGCCTCATCGGACGTTATCGTTCCGGCATCGAGATCGCCCAGAAGCGTGTCACCATCGCCTGGGATCGGATCATCCTGCCAAACAACCAGACGGTTCAGATCAGCGCCTTTGGCGGCGACGAACTCGGCCGCTCGGGTGTCACCGGTTTTGTCGACACCCGCTTTGATGAACGTTTCGGCTCCGCCGCGTTGATTTCGATTATCTCCGCCGCTCCGAGTGCAGCCTCGGCTCAGGTCGAAGATGAGACGACTGCCGAGGTACTGCAGGATGTCGGGGACGACCTGGCGGACGCCACCGACAGCGTGATCGGTGAATACCTCTCCATCGGTCCGGTCATCTATGTCGATCAGGGTGCGCGCGTCACCGTCATGGTCGACCGCGATCTGGAGATCTTCTGAGATGTCGCTCTCCTATCTCCAGACCTCGCTCGACAAGCTCGCAGACGCCGCACGTGACGATGTAATCGAGATCTGCATCAATCCCGATGGCTCCTGCTGGGGTGAATTCCAGGGGGACCACTTCATGCGGGGGCTGGATCAGCGCCTGACGGTCACGGAGGTGCGCGATCTTGGCAACCAGATCGCGTCTTCTGCCAACACGACGCTCAGCAAGGACAAGCCCATCGTCTCGGTCTCGATCACCTATCGTGACCGCCCAATCCGAGCTCAGGTCGTGACACCGCCCGCCGTGCTCGCTGGCGTGTCGATCTCGCTCCGCTTCTTCTCAAGCCTGCCGCTCGATAAGATCGAACTTCGCTTCCTCTACGGCGAGGAGCGCAAGCTCGAGGAGCTCCGTCAGGAGAAAAACCGCGCCCTGCGCGAGGTCGTGGCCGCCGGCGACATCTACGCCGCCATCCGTTTCTGTGTCGAGAACAAGCTCAACATGATCGTCTCTGGCGGCACCTCGACCGGCAAAACCGTCGCGGCACGCAAGATCCTCTCCTATGTCCCCGATGACGAGCGCATCGTCACCATCGAGGAAGCCGCCGAACTGCTCCCGGCCCAGCCAAATGCCGTAACCCTGATCGCAAACCGGGACGCCGAGTTCGAATCCGCCGATGTGCTCCTGACAGCGACCCTGCGCATGCGCCCCGACCGGATCATCCTCGGCGAAGTGCGTGGCAAGGAGGCCATGACCTTCCTCGAAGCCATCAATACCGGCCATGGCGGCTCGATGACGACGCTCCATGCCGAGACACCACAGCTTGCGGTTCAACGCCTCGCCATCGCCGCGCTCAAGACTGAGATCCCGATGACCTATCAGGACATGGTCCAATACATCGAAAGCTCCATCGACGTGATCATCCAGGCCGGCCGCGAAGATGGCCAACGCGGCATCACCGAATTCTATCTCCCCGGAACCGATCTCAGTGGAGGCATGAGACATGAAGCGGTTTGAGTACCAGATCATCTCCTATCCGATGAACAAGAAGACTAGCCTAGTCGCGATGCAGGACGACTTGAACGCGCGTGGCAGAGATGGTTGGGAGGTCGTCTCGGTCAGTTCATCAGAGTTCGCGAATATCGGGCATACGGCGTTTCTGAAGCGTGCCATTTCCGGCGAAGGCGGCACATCATGAGGGCCGCCCTAATTGCATTTTTGATTGCAGTTCCAGAAACGCCAGCAATCGCTGAGAGCAATCTCGTCCCGTTCCTCGGCAGCAAACCGGATGTCTGCACTGACCGGCCCGCAGAGCCGGACTGGATGCAGAACATCGGCGTGCGCGAGGCTTACAAGCGCGTGTTAGTCCAAGACATCTACCGGGCTCAGAACCTGGAACGGATCGTCGAAGCCGGGACCTGCGCCTGCAACCTCCGCTTTCCAACCTGGAAAGCTGCGGAAACCTTTTTTCTCGAGCGCTTCGCGACCGCCGAACGCTGGGAGATGCTGGAAGCCTCGGACACCTTCAACCGGCACGCCAATGCATTAAGACCGGAAGCGATGGCGATCTGCGAAGCCGAGGGCAACTGGTAGCGGATCATGAGCGTCGTCACCTATTTCGTCGAAACCTCCCAGGGCTATCTGGATACTGCGGCCGAAACTCAGTTCGGCGCGGTGGCAGCGACGGTCGGTACGATGCTGGTGCTCGGGACGACGCTCGTGGTCATTCTGGTCTGTGTGAACATGATTTACCAGTATCGCGCCATGGATGGTCGAACGGCCTTCTGGCTCGCGGTGAAGGTGGGGCTGATAGGGGTGTTCGCGACAAATTGGGTGCAGTTCAACGCCTTCTCATCAGCAGTGCTGAACGGCATAGATAGCATCGCCGGATCGCTGGTCGCCTCTGTCGGGGGTGGAACACCCGGGCCATCCGGGACATTTGCAGAGGAGTTCGACCGGCTGATCGCCGAGCTGGGAGAATACCTGAACGCCGCTGGCTCGGAGCTGAACTGGATGGCCGGCGCATTGCTTGATGTTCTGGGCGTCCTCCTGCTTTCGATCCTCGGTGGGCTCGCCGCGTTCATCCTCGTCGCATCCCGGCTCATGATCGCACTCCTGATTGGGATCGCACCGGTGATGATCTTTCTCACACTCTTCGAGGTGACCAAGGACTACTTCGCCCGTTGGCTTTCGGCATTGATCTCCTTTGCGCTTTATCCGATTGTCGTTGCTGGCGTGTTTGCGACGATCACCGGGGTAAGCGCCGCCCTAATCGGTGAACTAGGCGATCCCGAGGGCGCTTCGAACATTGGGGCGCTAATCCCCTTCTTCATGATGGTGCTGATGGCCAAGGGGTTCATCATCGCCACGCCATTCATTGTTCGATCCATCTCGGGGAACATCATGATGCCCGCACTGTCGGCAGGACTTGGAGGCGCCTATGGGTTTGGCCGGGCGCTTGGAGGCAGCCAACAAGCCTACAATCGGTATCTCATTGGAGGAGCGAGTGGGGCGGAGTATGCAGCTCTCCGCGCCCGACAGTTCTTTGGTGTCCAGACGATACCTCAAAGACCAGGTGTCAATCAGAACACACCCGCTTCTCCCGGATCGGGCCCGCCCGGCACAGGCGCAAAGATGATGGCACAGTTGGCCCGTCTAAGCAGACTGGGAAGGCGATAATCCCCGAATGCGCACTCAACAGTGTATTCATCGCCTTGCCTATGATCCCAATCGTCCCGTCACAGAGTCTGTGCCGTTTCCTCGAGCCGATATCGGGGGCTCTGAGATAAGTCACAGCTGCTAAGCTGTCGCCGCGCAGTGTACCTCGGGCCCCGGTCGGATGTTGACAAGTGGCAGCTAATTTGCATATATATGCCATATGTCCACTTCGGAGGTTGTTATGCCTGAACTCAGACGGATCGAACCGCACGGCGCCGCTCCTGTACCGCAATTCTCCGATGAAGAGGTACAGGCCATGCAGCGCGCCTTTATTAAACTCGCTGGTCTCTGGGGTTTGAGCGATGAGCAGGCCTCCGTTCTCATGGGCGATATTTCGGTGCGGACGTTTCGGCGTTGGAAAGCAGGGGAATTCGGCCGTGCCGGGATCGATACGGCCGCACGCCTCTCGAACATCATGGGGATCCACAAGGCGCTTCGACTGCTATTCAAGGAACCGGCACGCGGGTATGGCTGGATCAAGCGACCCAATACGGCATTCGGCGGCTCGACGGCTCTTGACGTCATGCTTGGCGGGCAGATCACCGACATCATGCGGGTCAGGCGTTACCTTGACGCGATGCGGGGGCCTTGGTGACAGTGCCCGAAACCAGGGTATCCTGGGACAAATACTATCGCCTGATAAACTCCGCCCATCCACCGATCGATCTCTTCGAGGATATCGCGGACCCCGCGGACTGGTTGCTTCTCGGCTCAGGAGAGAGCAAGACCAACCCCAGGCTCGCCCAGACGATCGGGAACCTGGACCTCGTCCCGGAAGAGCGGCGAGTCGGAGGCCCGGGAGCATCCTACCTGATGGCCCCATTCGTGCATGTGACACCCGATCACCAGGGGCGGTTCCACGACGGCACCTTCGGCGCCTTCTATGGAGCGGACGATTTCGAAACGGCCCTTTTTGAGACCGTCCATCACACCCAGCTCTTCTGTGCCGCAACCGACGAGGCACCAGGATGGATCGCCGACAAGCGCGAGCTGATAGGGGCGCTCGACGCCGTCCTTATCGACGTCCGGAACGGGTTTGACGACCTACGCGACCCGAACAATTACGATCTTTCGCAAAACTTTGCCCGCGAGCAACGTGCTGATGGCGCGAACGGTATCGTCTACCCGTCCGTCCGGAATCCTGGCGGAACATGTTTCGCCACTTTTTATCCGGATGTTGTCGCCGCTCCCATCCAAGGGCGCCACATCACCTACCATTGGGATGGCGCGAAGGTTGATATGTTCAAGGACTTGGGCGACGGGTCAGTCTACGCGATCTCGGCCTGACGCCACGGCGAGCAGAGACAGGGGAAACGGGTTTGGCTCCCAGATGGGGTGCAGTGAACCTCCCTCGGCCAACCGGACTTCCTCTGCCGTCACCGATCCCTCAAATGTCGCGGCACATCCATGGACTGATGCAGGACCCGGATCACGAAGATCGCGGCGCCATCGACCTCGTAGAACGCAAGATGGCGGCCTGTGATCAGCCGCCGGCATCCCGGCAAGAGGTCCGAACAGTCAATTCCGATCCGCGGATTGTCGAGCAATCCGTTCAGGGAATGGTCGATATCGTCAAGATATCTGTCCGCCTGGTCGGGCCCCCACTTACGGAATGTCTCTGCCCAGATTTCGATGAGATCGGTTCTGGCGGACTCGCTGAGCCGTATCTCACGCGTCATTGGCGCCTGACCTGGCCCGCGCCTCGCGTTTGATCGTGGCCATGTCCAGCGGTCCCGCATCGCCGGAGTCCTTGCCCTCCATCAGGGCAACCCGCAGCCGGGCGCGTTGACCCTCCTGCTCTTCCATGAGCCGCAGCGAGGCACGGATCAACTCGCTGGTCGACCCGTACCGGCCCTCCTTCAGCATCAGGGCGATGAATTGGTCCCAATGCGGGCCGAGTGTCACGCTGGTGCTTGCCATCCCAACCTCCAAAATACGCAAAAAGACGATATATGCGTATCCCTTAGAATTCAACCGTTGGTGATTGAGAAGTACCCGCCCCCCCAAAAAAAACTGCTACGTATGATACTTGCGACGCATCCGATCGCCATCAGCGCTGGTGTTGCTGTCTGGCACACCTGTCCTGTATGCGCATCTCAAATCTAAAGAGCCCGCCGGCACGCTTTCCATGGGGGAATGAGCAGATAGCGGGCAGCAAATTGCAGCGATGTTTTTTCTGAGCTATTAACTTGTCACTTGACAATTTAAGGGAGTGGAGTATCTAAGGTGCCAAGGAAGAAGCACACGTCAAAGGAAATCGAGGGTGTCATCCAGGAGCTCGAAGAGCTGGGGTGGGGCCTTATTGAGGGCAAGGGGCACGCGTGGGGGATCCTGCGATGCCCGGCCAACGATAAGGAGTGCCGCTGTGGCGAGTTTTGTCAGATGTCTGTCTGGTCGACCCCGAAGAACCCACAGCAGTTCGCGAAAAGGATCCGACAGAAGGCTCTGGCCTGCGTGAAGCTTCAGAAGAACGACGAAGGTAATGCCGATGGCTGAAGAATTCGAATTCGAACTGGTCTTTGCACTCCCCGACGGGGAGCACGATGCGTTCGCGCTCTCTGACGCGATCTTCGAGGCGGGTTTTGAAGATGCCCTCGTGGGCACCGGCAATGCTGGTCTTCTGGGTGTAGAACTGGAACTTGAAGGGGATGAGGCCGAGAGCGCGATCCTTGGAGCGGCGCGGGCGCTGATCAAGGCACTGCCGCAAGGCACAGTCCTGCGCGAGGTCCGTCCCGACCTGGTGTCTCTCGCGGATGTCGCCGAGAAGCTCGAGGTGAAGCGACAGGCGCTCCAGCAGCGCAAGATGCCCCTCCCCGTTGCCGGTGGCCTCTACCGCATCGATGAAATGATCGAGGTTCTGATGGAGGCCTCAAAGCCGGCAAAGGGGCAGCGTCGCCCGCGCTTCAATCTCGCTTCCGCCGCGAAGTGGTTTCGTGCGGGCCCCGCGGCCCGCAGGGTGAACGCCCAGTTGACGATGCGTGAGATCGACCCTGCGACGATTGAGCGAGCCCCTCGACCAGAGCGCGACGATCCTGGTTTTCTTCACCTGTGACAATGGTCGATTCCGGGGCGCGGGCACAAGGCGCCATCGCGGCATGCTTTCGTGTCGCCCGCATGGCGGCTTAGCCAAGCCCGAATTTCTCGCCCGCCTCGCTGACTTTTGCTTCCGAACCGGCCATCTCCGCCTCCAACAGCTCCAGATCACTCACGGCGTCCTGTACACGGACGACATCGTCTTCTGTCGCAGTCTCCACCTCCAGATCCGCCTGCCTCCCGAATTCCATCTCGAACTGCCGCTGATCGTCCGCAAGAACAGCGGCACGACCGCGCCGAGGCGCTTGAGCCGGACCGGGCTCAATGGGTGCATTCCCTCCGGTTTCCGTAAGCTCCATCCTGGCCTCGAAATCGCGTTCCGTGAGACCTGACCCACGCGGAGCTGAAGGCATCGCCCGGACACTCAGGGGCAACTCCCCAATCGGAGGAACTGGGCCTTTCGGAAACGGCAGATCCCCCTCCTGCGCCGCGTGGATGCCTTTGAAGAACGGATCCTCGTAGTAAACGACCCGCTTCGCCCGGACCGGCATCTGCGCATCCACGACGACGACGATCTCATCAAGCGGCAGACGTCGCGCCTCGTCTTCCGGCAGGAGCGCGACCTCTTCGGTGCGCTCAGACTGGCTGCGCCCTTCGAACGGGTTCTTGCCGACCGCGCGGGAACGTGTGACCACGGTCTTCGTGGTCTTGCCGACAGCCTTGCTCAGCTCCTCGACGGTCTTCTCGTCCGAGGGTGTCAGGTAGAGCTTGATCCCGGCGTTGCCCTGCAAGGCCCGCCGCGTGTTCTCGCCGTAGATCTCGTCGATGGCGGGGATGGTCTGGGTGACCACCGCGAGATGCCCGCGATAGGCGCGCAGCACTTCGATGCTCTCGGCCACGATCGGCATCTTTCCGAGCCGGTTGAACTCGTCGAGCATGATCATGACCGGCCAGGGCTCGTCCGGACCCGGCTCCTTGTCCTGAAGCGCCGAGAGCAGGTCCGAGAAGAAGAGCCGGATCAGCGGTGCGAGGGGTTTCACCATGAGGGGTTGGACGACGAGATAGACGCTGAAGGGCTTCTTGCGGATCGTCCGGAAGTCAAAATCAGAGGTCGCCGTCGCATCATCGATCGCCGGGTTCTGCCATTGATCAAGACCCGAGGTCATCAGGAGCGAGACATAGGAGGTCAGCGTGTCGTTATTGGTCGAGGCAAGACGCGTGAATATCAGCCGCGCCGCGGCGTTCTGGACCTCGTGGGCGCGCGCGAGATATTCTTTCTGCTTCTGCCCGCCCGAGGCGGCGATGCGGTAGATCTCCCCGAGCGTCGGCCGACGGCGCTGGAAAGCCAGTAGTCCGGCGGCGACGAAGAGATCGATCCCGCCTTTGAGGAGCCCCTGCACCCGGTCGTTGTCGTTCTGCAGGAAGAGCGTGGCCAGCAGCTGCAGCTCCATCTGCTGGCGGGCCGGGTCTTTGAGCTCATAGATGCGCAGGAGTGGATTGTAGCGATGCGTGCGCCTGTCCTCCCAATCCGTGGGCGCGAAGCGGAACACCTCGTCACCCTGCGCCGCCCGGTGGCGGGCCGAGGCCTTGAAGCATTCTCCCTTTACGTCGAGCACCACCGCTGAGCCCTGCCAGGTCAGGAGGTTCGGAATGACGAAGCCGGTGGTCTTGCCGCGCCCGGTCGGCGCTACGATCAACGCATGGGGAAAGGTCTTGGAACACAGGAACGGCGCACGCGAGCTTGGCTTTCCAAGCTTGCCGATCACAAAGCCCGTGCCCGGCGCGCCGAAGAAGCCGTTCCGCTTCATCTCGCGGCGGGTCTGCCAATGGGTATAACCGAACCGGGTGAGCGCCGAGCCCGACATCGCCAGGCTCGTCATGAGGCCCGCCACCCCCGCCCCTCCCATGATCAGGTTGATAAGGCGGAAGTCCTCGGGGCGGACGGCCCCGATAGCGCGGTAGTTCTGCGCGACGTAGAAGAAGTCGATTTCAGCCCGGAAGCCCAGATCGCGGAAACTGATCACGGCCGAGGCGATGACATAGCCGATCGCGATGGCGACCAGTGTGACCAGCGCCACGCCGAGGGCGAGGCGGCCCTTCCCTACCCCTCCCATCAATGGGTCTCCCCGCGCTCGCTCTCGCCATCAACCAGATCGGCGCGGTGGAGCTCGAACTCGCGGTCGGCGATCTCCTCGACGACGGCACGGGTCGCCTCGCTATTGGCGGTGGCCGCGTCCGACTGGAGATAAGTCTTGGCGGCGTAGAGCCGGTCGAGACGGTCTTCGATCTGGGTCTTCAGCACGTCGACATCCCCGTCCCGCAGCCGCTCGATCTGCGCAGCATCAAGCTCGCGCTCGACGGCGTCGCGGTAGGCCAGTCGCTGACCGTCGTCCTGGAACGGCGACTGCAGATTGCCGGCCCGTTCATGGTCGACGACCCGCCGGATGTCCGGATCGGCAATTGGCGCGCCCTCGACAGCGTCCGCCTCGCGTGCGTCCGATTGCCGCCCCTCGCGCAGGTCGAGCGCCACCTCCCGCAACTCGTTTTCGCGGCGGACCTGGTCGATGGCCTCGCTGTCGCGCAGATCGGTGACGGCCGCATAGGTCGCGCCAAGCCCGCGGGCGAGATGGGGCGGCATATCGGGATAGCGCGCGCGGAAATCTTCCGTGACGGCATCCGCAACGGGGGTCCGCGCGTCGCGACCTTCCATGATCCGGTCAACCTCGCGCGTGATCTCGCGGGACCGGGCCTCGTCGGTGATCCGCTCCCGGTAGGGTTCGGACCGGTCGATCACATCGCCCGGGCGCGCGAGCAGTTCCGGATGCGCATTCAGGTAGCGCCGTTGCTCATCTTCGATGCGCCGCTCCGCCCGGTCGGCAACCTGCCACTCCCGATCCTCGATCTGCTGGTCGGTCAGGCCTTCCGAGCGCATGTCCTGACGGACAGCGCGCTCCATGGTTTCGGCCGACTCGGAATGATAGTGGAACCGCTCAGTCGCAGCGCGCTCTTCCACGATGCCGTCTTCGCGCAAGACCCCTGACCGCTCCAGCGCGACCCCAAGCTGCACATGGGCCCGGTTGAGGGTCTCGCGCGCGGTCTCAAGGTCCGCGCGTCGCTCGAGATTGAGACCGTCCCTCTCGGCCACGAGGGCCAGATCATCCGCGATCCACTGACGCTCCAGCGCAGCATTCTGCGCCCCCGTCTCCATCCTGGCGACCACCACAGAGGAACTGATCCCTGTGCCGCGAAGTGCGGTGTCGACCTGCGCCCGAACCTCTGGGTCCTGCAATCTCTCGACTTGATCCCGATCGATATTGACCTCGGAATAGACCCCGCCATCGGACGGCTTCTCGGTGAGGGTCACGGAACGAAGCCCCAAAGGCTGCATATGCGCGAGCCGTGACTGGATCTCGTTGAGGCTGCGTTCCAGCCGCGGCCGCTCGGCCTCGGGCTTCTCGGCAATCATGCCTTGAACGCGCGCGACCTGATCGGCGTAGCGGGTTCGCAAATCTTCGAATGATTGTTCCTCTGCCATATAGACCCCTCCTTCAGAGGTAAGCTTGCCGCCCTTGGCCAGAAGCTCTCCGGACCGGAAGAGCGCATTGGCAATGTCTTCGCGGTTGTCTGCAGAGGCCTCGGCGGCAAGGGAGTGATAGATGATCCGGGTATTGGCGATCTCATCGAGGGCGCGGGTCAAATCCGCCCCGACCCGTGGCCGCGACTCAGCTATCCGCTCCTCTTCTTTCGCCGCATAAACTTCCCGAGTGCGCGGCGGATAGTGCACAACGCCGCGATCGAGCCGCCGTGTCGCCTCCAGACGCACCCCGAACTTCTCGGCCTCCTCGACCATCGCAAGACGGAAGTCGTCGTAGTTGAACCGGTGATCCCGCCCTAGATAGAAGAACTCCCCCTCCTGCGACCGGCGGTTCAATACTATATGGGCGTGGGGGTGATCGCGATCTTCATGCACCGCGATGATGTAGTCGAAATGCCCCTCGTCCGTCTGAAAGAACCGTTCCGCCACATTGGCGGTGATGTCGCGCACATCCTCACCCTTTGTCCCGATCGGGTAGGACATCAGCATATGGGTGGTCTGCCCGAGCTTGGGCTTGAACCCCGCGCTCCAGCGCTTGGCGAAGCGGTCGGTCAGGTCCTTGGTCTCTGTCGCCTCGAGCTTTGTCTTCCCGTCCAGGAAGCCGCTGGAATCCACAATATGGGAGGACTTCGTGGTGAGGTAATCGAGCTGGTTCATCAGCTGCGATTTGGTATGCGTGCCCCCACCCCGGATCGCCTTGAAGACCGCCGCGCGGTGCCCTGCGGCGGCGCGCACAAGCTGCTTCTGCCGGGCCGCCTGCAACCCCTGCATCGAGCCCCGGATGCGGCTCCAGCCATCCCGGAAGACCTCTCCGGTGACGTCATGGACAGCATCATTCAGCCGCATGGGCAAACTCCCTCAAAGCAGCAGTGGCGGTAAGCTGCATCGCATCCCTGCGGCGGCGCAGAAGCAGGTCAATCTCGTCCGCGGAATCAAGGATGAACCGCGCCAGACTGCGCATCTGGGCAAGGCGCAACTCAGAGAATTCAGCACTCGCACCGCCTTCACCCCCCTGCCCCATTTGGTTGGCTTTGGTCATCTGCTTGGCGATCTGAACGACGCCATTGCCCACCTCATGCAAAGAGGCCCTGTAGCGCGCCATCTCACCGGCCAATTGGGCATCCGGAACGAAGGTCCCACCCGCTGCCTGGATGAGCCGTCTCAGCCCCTCTGTGCGGGTATCGATGCCTGCTGCGGCCAGTACCTCATCGAGGGCAGCTAGCTCCTCAGGGGTCAGCTTCACGGTCACCGCAGACGTCGCCACGGCCGCGTCCTTCTGGCGCTCAGCATCGGCTTTCAGCGTGTACTGGATGGCCCGCGGCGTGACCCCGAACCGCTCCGCGAGCTCCGAAGTCCCAACACCTTCTCCAGCCTCACGAACAATCTCCGCCCGTTCCGCGTCTGTCAGTCTCTTGGCCCGGCTCATGCGAAGAAAGCCCCCCTATTTCCTGCCACCTTCATACGAGGCTGCATTCCCACATTACGAAACTATACCAATGTGTCAATGCTATATGTTTGGACTTCAACTATACGCGGCCTCGTATTCCGCTTCGGGCCGAGCACCGCAGGTGCGAGGCCCCGCCCGCAGGGCCAAAAAATCGGCCCCCTCTCCACCCACATTCCGTCCGACCTTCCCAATGCCCGCGCCCGAGGTTCTGGCCGAACACGCATGTGTTCGGACGGAAGCGAGGGGCGGCGCATCTCTTCACCGACGGGGCTGACGGACAGGGTCAAGGGAGGCCAGATTTGGACCACCAAATCTCTGCCGGAAAAACCGGCGGGCTTGAGCCCGCCGGTTTTTGTGGATGGCCGCCTTGAGGCTGGCCGGCAGTCCTGTTTCAACCTCCAGTTTTGACCCCCGGCAGGACCGCTTGCGGTCCTTCTGTTCCCCCGGAGACACCGGCCGCAGGCAGGGGTCTTCGGGGTCTGGCGCAGACTTCCCTGTAACAGGGAAAGGGCCGCCCCGAGGGCGGCCCATCCTTGTGAGAGGATTACTCCTGCGGTTCCTTCGCACTCGGCGGGAACATCACCAGCTCCTGGACCGCGACCGGGAAGTCGAGCTTGAGGCTGAAGAACTCCGAGCCATCTCCGTTGCGGGTGTTGCGGAACATCGCGCCGACGCGCTGGAACCGGGTGCGTTCATTGCCGTCGTTGTCGGTGAACTTGACGGGAACGGTGGCGACGTAGTGGTTGGTCATTTGGGTTTCTCCTTTTTGCGATGGGGATCACCCGGCACGGGGGACAAGGGAGGTCCGCAAACGCAAATGCGGAGGGTCCGCGCGCCCTGCGCGCGGAAGCCGTATTTGTGTTTGCCGGAGCGTGAGCGGAGGGCACGGACCGCCCGACCCCGTGCGATCCACATCTATGAGCAAAGAGGGGAGACCCGGATGTGCCCCCCGCTCCTCAGCCGCCATCGGTCCTGTCGAGCTATGTCAGACGTGACCAGGTCCGCCCCCCCTCTCATCCAACGTGCCGCCGCGATGTTCCGCCCACGCCCGATCGGCACAGCCGCGATCTTCAACCTCAAGCTCGACTTCCCGGTCGCGGTCTCGCGATCCGGAGCGGGGATACAGCCGCGGGTCTGCCAGCAGGGTTGTCCGCCCGGACGGATCGCCGTCATCGGGCGGCGCGGTCGTTGCGCTGCGCCCGCCCCAGCGATCTGCACCCGGACGGGCGGATCGCGTGGTTTCTGGCGCGCATGAGGGCAACCCCGCCGGCTGGCTCCGTCAGGAGACCGCCGCCGGGGTATGCCACTCAGCACGTCCAGAGGCCTCGTGTTCCGGGTGGAGGCCGGCACGGCCGGAACCTGCGAGCGTGGTGACGGCGGTGCAGCCGCCGGCAGGGGCCCGTCTTGACGGAAACCCGATGACCGCCGACCATCATGTCATCTGCATCTGACCGAGGGACCACGGCCAGTTGAAAAGCGGAGCAGCCCCGCCCGGCCAAGGCCGGGCGGGGCTGCTCTTGTGGACAGTGTCGCAGTCGTCGAGTGCGTGTAAGGTTTCGAGGGAGGGATCACCGGGCGACGGGGCCGCCCGATGAAAGGCTATCTTCAGGCGAAGAGAGACTCGCTGAGGTGCCCGCAATGCGCACAGACCTCGCGCCAGTGGAAGTTGACACTCCCGCCATCGATGGTCTCCCAATCGGTCCGCAACGCGTCTTTGCCGCAGGCGGTGCAGGGGACGACATGGCCGCCATTGTCGTGATGGTCCTTCCCGGTGGCCGTTCCGGGCGGCGACGTGCCTGTGCGGTCGCAGTGCCAGCAAAGGTCGTCCTCGGTCTTGTTCTCGTTGGTCATCATCTCAACTCCAGATGTTCGGGGAACCACCACGTGAGTGTGGTGGCATGGCCGAATGCCTGGTTTCCGAATC